>Ga0209020_1000296_pt1 | contig 66332 bp, 50 predicted proteins | sample PinacodermBB_FD_187298 | JGI IMG/M metagenome (GOLD analysis project Ga0209020, IMG submission 187298) | Host-associated microbial community of the marine sponge Aplysina aerophoba from Gulf of Piran - sponge pinacoderm, lysed by bead... | ecosystem: Host-associated > Porifera > Sponge >... | reverse complement strand
GGATAGGCCGTACCTACCAGTTATCTTACGACGACGAGGCGGGCGAAACACAGATCCGGGCAGGGTACTTCAAAGCGCGTGAGGCGGCATGATGGCGATAGAACATATTCGGTTGTCGCAGCGCGCCAAGGATCAGCTGATCAAGCTCAAGCGGGTGACAGGCATCGACCACTGGAACGAGCTTTGCCGTTGGGCTTTTTGCGTTTCTCTCGCCGAGCAAAGCGTCCCGCCGGCCACAAGAATACCGGCGGACAGCAATGTGGAATTGAGCTGGAGAGTGTTTGGCGGGCGCTACGCAGATCTCTATCTGGCCCTGCTCAAGGAACGATGCGTGAGGGACGGGCTTGGCATCGCTCCGGAGGTTCTGGTGCAGCAGTTTCGGTTGCATCTGCATCGCGGGATCTCCTATCTCGCCGGGAACAAGGAACTGCGCAAGATCGATGATCTGGTTTCGCTAGCCTTACGAGCTGCGTGAAGGCAAATGCAGGCGTCCATCTCCCGTCACAAGACCGCGATTTCACGTGCGGAACTATCCAGACCGATCAAGCGGGCGTTGGATGACGGCATCCTAGGTCTCGACATGCCCATTTTGACTACGGCTGCGGTCACGGCGACGACCTGTGGCTGTTAGTAAAATGCGGCATCACGGGCGCGGGCTGGGATCCGGTCCTTCGTCCTGAACAAGATCGCACTAGGGCGCCGGTGGTAAATCTCGGGTACGTCGTGAATGTGATCGAGAACCCGGAGGAGAGACGAGAGGCTCTGCGCGGCACCTGGGGTCTGACCCAGAATGTGCTCATCGTGAGCAGTCGGTTGTCAATGTAGGCGCAATCACTCGGGGAAGCTGAAGATTACGCGGACGGAATAGTGACTAGCAGCGGAACCTTCCAGAAATTTTTCGATCAGCGGGAACTCCGCAACTGGATCGACAGAACGCTTCAAGCCCAGTCGGTGCCGGCGGCTCCTGGCATCTTCTATGTGTTTCGCGACGAGCGCGATCGTACTCAGTTAGTCGCTTCTCGCTTTCGTCGTCGTTTGGCGGCGCCGCGCCTGAGCAATTCAAGCGAGCTGTACAATGAACACGAGCAACTCTTGCAACCGCTCATGGAATTCTTTCGTGATCGCGGACGGATTCCAATTTACGATGAATGATCAAAATCTGAAGAACTGATAAGCATGTTCGGTTCAATCCGGCGAGCCTTTCGAGTTGTACTGACGGTTTCAAGTTCCACAGAATGGGTCCCAATCACAACGGAACGCACCGAGGACTTACTAGTTTACCTAGCACTGTCCCAGGTCGATGAGCGTTCCACCTTCCGGCGGACCAAGCGGCTATCCTTATTGCTCCAAGGTGATGTGAATCCCTTTTTTCGAATTACAAGAATGCCTGCGCCAGTGCAGATGAAATTCTCGCTCGGTCGACCTGATGTCGTTGCTTCCGCATGCCAAGACTCTCGTATCGGAAAATTGACGCCCACTTCTCTGTATATTCGCGAAAGTGCTCGGCACGAATTGTCGCCGGTTCTCAGATTATACGAGGGCTGCGCACGCGGTTATCTCGGCCGCGTCGACGGGGCGAACGTAATCAAGCTATATAGGATTGAACCATTAGTGTCTTATCTCGGCTATCCCGAATTCGATAAGGAGGCTTACCCAGTACTAGAGTTTTCAATCGCGGTGCATTTGCAAACATTCCGAGTGAGAAGCAGGAACTACTCGTCCGCACGAAACCGCCCTGTGCTACATCGGAAGGAATTATTCGTTTCACCGAATCATTCTCAATATAACAAATGGGCTCGACTGACACGGATCAGAGTAGCAGAAAGGCCATCGGTTGGTCTCGTACGACAAAGCCGACCTGCAGCAGGACAGGTGAAAGATAAATTAACCACCTATCGAGTTGTAGGAACGACAAATCGATATGCAATGTGCATTCTACACGATGATCGGTCAGGCAATGATCGTGGGCAAATCAATTGACAACGTTACGTCAACCCCTGGGTGATCCTGACCACAGTTTCTCAACAGAACGTCTGGATTGAAGTCTTATTTCCTTAAGGGGATCATGTTCGTAACAGGTGACGCGTAAGTTCGTGGGATTCATGGAGCCAAGGACGTTCATCGGCGTCACAGTAAGATAGGATTGGTTGGTTGAGGCTGTGCACCCATCTTGATGTTCGCATGTGCCAACGAGTGCTAAGAGTCTGACCGTCCAAAAGGGACTTGGCAAGGATCGTATGTCGAAGTTGTTTGGCCCAGAACTCCTCACTAGTCCTTCGACATCGTATATCGAAGTTCTTTCGCTTTTGTGCCGATTGCACCATCCGCAGGATAGTGATAAATTTTCCCCTCCTTCTCCGCCTTGCGCTAGGGGCATTTGGTGATCGACCTCTATTCTTAAGTCTTGCGAGGACAGACCTCTGGGCTTGAGCACGTCTACTAAATGTGGAAGTGGGAGCTCTCGGCCGTCTCGCGCCAAGTACTTATCTATCGCTTGGTCATCAAAAGGGACACCGCAAATCCAACAGCGAGGCGGGTTGCCAGCCAGATCAAGATGTAGACGGCGTTCCGAAGCGCTTAGCGGTAATCTCTGGCGGGAGGCTTGAAGCCTACGAACGAAGCCATGGACGGCCGAGGCTATGGAAGACGCAAGAAGTCGCTGCTCGTCAAATGTCGCATCGGAAAACCATTTTCTGACGATAGCGAAAACATCGCCGTATATTCTCGGATAGGCGGCTTCGAGGTGCGTATACTTGACGGGGTCGGAAACGCTTTCGACAAACCATCGTGCCCATTGGACGCTGATGTCCGCCCTCAATAGTGAACGCCGCCGCCCGAGAAGGCGATCTGGAACATGCCTTGCTGACAGATCTGCAAGCGGTGGCCCCTGCCACACGGCTGACGCATCGTGCAATGCCGCAGCAATAAACTTCGATTCATCCATCTTGATAACAGTGCCTATTCGCCACGCGGCTTCCGGTATTCCGAGCGATGAGGTAGATTACCACCCATCTTCCGATACTCAGCCCAAATCGATGCCCATTGACTACGAATGCCAGTTGAATCTTTCTTGATGCCTGAGAGTTGCCAGTTCCTGTTGAAATAGTTCTTATTTACCTCTTCCAACCAAGAGTCGACCAATTTAGGCACTTCGTCCGCAGCGTCTATTGTTGCCTTCGTTTCTACAAGGAATTGGAAAAAGTCCGCTGCCAAGATAGTCAGTGAAACCTTGTTGAATAAATTGGAGTCGCGAGGACGTCCCCAATAGGCGTATGATTCGCGATCATCTACAACTGCAAATACTTCGCGTATCTGGTGCCAAAAGGCAATAAAGACATCGCGCCAGGGACCATCTAGTGAACTCCAATATTGTATAGGAGTTTCATAGTCTGTGGCCTCATACTTTGCGATGATCGCCGAAGACGAAAGATAACTCTGTCCCCATTTCATTGCATAGTCGGCACGTCTTTGATGGTAGAGTCGGCCGCCTCTAAGTTCTCGAAATATGCTGATCAGTGAGGCGAATACATTCCATTGCAGGAGATCCGTCTTATCTCCTGCGAGACCGCGTTCGATGAGGTTGTAGAAGGGGCTGTCGGGATGTCGGGCGAGATACGTGATCGCCTGAGAATCTTCCAAATGGATGCCAGCGTGCTTCAAACGGTCTGCCACATTTTCCAATTCGTCGTTAGACAAGGTCGTTGAAACAATTGTTCCTAGAAGTGCGCGACCAATGGGTGTGGCCTTTTGGTTGACAACGATAAATTGAAATACTTGCTCGGCGGGTTCAGTGGACATAAGGAGGGAGAGCGGCAAGCGACGTGCCTCCCGTTGGATGATGTGGTATTCTACATCGCTGGAATCTTCGCCGTTAGAAATGCGGTCTTCAATTTCAGATTGGATGTTCGGATCGTCAAGGCGTGCCGCTGCGGCACTAAGGGCGCCACGTAGGCGATGTTGTCCGTCAACGAGGACCACGGGTCGAAGGTAAGATAGGAGAGCGTCCTTTGTGAAACCGAGGAAATCGGGTCTATCCTGTGGGTCGCCAAACTGTTTTATCAGATCGTGGCGTGCTGCAACTTCCTGCCAGAAGTCGACAATGTGAGATTCCTCGAAGAGAACACCGGCCGTCTCTTCGTCGGTAGAGGCGTCGCTGTCATCGTTGTCGTCGTTTTCTTCCGCGTTGTCGTCGTTAGGCGGGGTGGTAGAGGTTATAGAGCCGGCGTCGGACAAATAATGCTTTAGGCGGTCAATCAGATCTTGGTTTGGGTTTTTATCCTTAAGCGCGGGAACACGGTCTTCAACAAATGTACGTACATGGAAAAAAATATCTTCGAAAGAAAGCGAAGAGTAGTCGGGAATTTCTATTGTCAGCTCTCCAAGTTGTACAGAGTCACTTTTTGCACTCCCGGCAAGCGGTGAGAAAGTTACGGAACAATTGGGTATAGCGCGAAGGGCGCAAAGCAGAGGGTTTTGAATTAGGTTGTCTTGATCGAGAAAGAAGTCGTGGAGACTTTTTATACGCTTGGAGTTAGTTTCTCTTTGGAAGCCCGCAGTTTCGGTTCCGTCGGCAAAACGCTTTTTTTGTGGCACTCCCGCCCATTGGTCGACATCGGGAGCGGGCGCGGCAAATTGGGCAAGCCATTTGTCCGAGGTGGTCTGTTTGGAACGTATGGCGGGATAGGTGAATCGCATGTCGCTCTCCTAGTACATTGGGCTCGAATGCGGGTGGGGGAGAGAGTGGGTTGAAGCGTCATAGAAACGGCGTAGGGTGCCGGGTCTTGGATAGTGAGGCGGGAAATGCAGACGACAGAGATCGGTGGCTTGGTCAAGGTGTGCAAACGTGTGGGACATTGTCAGCATTGGCATCCTAGGGTTGATCGATGGTGGCGATCTTCCTCGCCTATGTCAAGCAAGTCTCTTCGGGGGCGACAGGATGGCTCCTAGTGAGGCGATGTCGGACGCGTTGGCGCTGCTCTCGAGCTATGCAGTAGCAGGCTGCAGCTGGTCCTCGCAGTCAAGGAGCTTGGTGTCGGCTAGGGATGAAGCCTGCGGAGAACAGCGCGGAGCGACGTTCATCAAGTGTCTACTCTACATAGCCGACCGATCTGGTCCGTACAGCGATGTCAACGGCAACGAGTATCGTTACTCAGCAGCGAGCGTAGGAAGTTTGCAGACACTAGATCAAGCGCACGCGGAGCAGGTAGGGTCGCCGGCCCAAACATCGTCGCGCACGGGACCCCTGAGATAGCTCGGAAGATTCATGGCCAAACGAAGATCAATCGAGGACATACTCAAGACTCAGTTCCGCTGGCCGAGGCAGGGCGACAAGGCGTTTGTCACCTCCGCGAATCCATCGGAAAACGCCACCATCGACCAGAGCGGGCACTCTAGGCTCGTGCTCATGACCGATGGCTACAAGACGGCTGGCGACCTCATGGTCGAGGCAGCGAGTACCGACGATTTGGCGCGAGACACCCTGGTATTCCCGATCATCTTCAACTACCGGCATTTCTTGGAGATCTCCCTCAAGTACGTGCTGGCAACCTATGGGCCCACGGTTCGCATCGAGCCCAATTGGCACTCGCACGATTTAGCAAAGCTGTGGCGATCGGTCCTGGAAGTGCTCAACAGGTACGGGACCACCGACCCCGATGAGGCTGATCCCATCGTCGGCGAGATCATCCTTGAATTCGCGAAGATCGACCCGGCTTCATACGCATACCGTTATCCGGTAGATAGGAAAGGACGGCCTTTGCCCGTCGCTCAGAACGATCTTCACCTGCCAACACTGGCCGATGTCATGAATGGAGTTTCAGTTTATTTCGACGGGTGCGACACCTACTTGAAGAATTGCAAGCGTCGGGTCCAGCAGTGACGATCCGTGTTGTCCGACTGCCGCCGACGCCCTAGACGCTGCCGTGAACGGTTGTCCGGAGCGCGCGCCGCGCGGAATGCGCAATCGTGCCGGGGTTCCCTAAAAACCGTGAACGAGGGAACCGCCAATTGCTTCATTTAAAGTGGTAGCTCATAGAGGGGACAGCTGGGACCTGATGGAGAAGGCGCTCGCGCGCGAAGCCGGCGCGCTGTTCCGCGTCAGCCGCTCGACGCGGCGCAGGGCCTTCGACGCGGTGACCGCCTTCGCGGTGATGTTCATCGAGCGCCTCGCGCGCTCGATACCGGACGCGCCCGCGCACACGGTCGTCCACATGGACGAGATCAAGGTTCCGGCCGTTCACATGTCCAAGCCGAACCACCGGAGGCAGCGAGCTTCGCGGTCAACAAGGCCCGCCTCGCCGGATTCATCCCCGGGAAGAGGCAGCCGCTGCCGGGAACCAAAAAACTCCGGGACGGCCACATGCTGCTATTTTTGTTGGTCGAAGATTTCAGAGCTTGGCGAGACTACGGCATGATCTGAGTTAACTGCGTACGGATGAAAGGCCTCGCGTCCCAAGACCTGAAGGAATCCGCGTTTATACGGGTGTTACATGGGAGCAATAATTTGCTTCGAGGACATTAATGCGAAAGAGTTACTTTGCGTTGAAATTACCCGTCGATTTGCGGACCTTGGTAGTGATCGCGTGAAGTTATTTGCGCGGAAAGCCGGCGGCCCCGACTAAGTCCTTGGATGTCGGCTTCAAGTCAATGTATGTGTTCCGGGAAATCGCGCGAATCGAGAATTTTCGGGTTTTGGCACGCGCATTCGAATGGCGGCCTAGATCCGGCGACTCCTGCGAATATTTTCTCGCGCTAACCGCGCGCGGCAATCGCCGGTGAATTTCGCCATTGGAACACAGAGCGGCTGGCGATCCGAGTTCGCCTTTTTCCCGTTCATCGAAAAGGAATTCAATAAATGATGTTTACGCCGAGCGCTCATCCGCGCGTTTTCGCTCTGCCGCCGGGATGCTCCTTCCCAAAGGAATTCGTCGCAGGCCTGAAATCGAGGCTGCGCGATCAGCCGCCCGAAAAAATGGCGCAAACAGAGATCATCGTCAACACGAGCCACAACGAACAGGCGATACGGGACGAATTCATCAAGGGCGAAGCAAGTTTTTTGCCTAGGCTTTCCCAGTTGACGGAACTCCGTTCAAATATTCGATTTCCGGAAATCCCCGCCGCGGTTCCGCCGCTTCGGCGGCGGCTGGAACTATTTCAGGCGGTCGCGAAACTCATGGCCGCCGATGATCGTTTCGGCTCCCGGTTTACTGCATTCGAACTCGCCGACACGCTCGCGGAAGTCATGGATGAAATGAACAGCGAGGGCGTATCGCCGGACGCCCTCGGCAACCTCGATGTTTCATCGCAAGCCGAACACTGGGACGCGAGCCTAAAATTCCTTAGGATTATTGAACAGTATTTAAGGATCGACTCCATTCCCGATTTCGAGACTCGCCAGCGCTTGGTTGCGGAAAAAATGGTGTCGGACTGGCAAGCCGAACCGCCGGAGCATCCGTTGATCATGGCGGGGTCTACGGGCTCGCGAGGAGCTACCCAATTGCTGATGCAAGCGATAGCGAACCTGCCCCAGGGAGCGATCGTTCTTCCTTGCTTCGATTTTCATCTTTCGGGCGAGATCTGGTCCGGAATGTCGGACCCTTCGGTATCGGAGGCGCATCCGCAATTCAGGTTCCGGCAGTTGATGGATCGGCTTGGAATTGAATCCGACGCAGTATTGCCGTGGAGATCGGACGTGGCCGTAAATGAACCGCGCAACATGCTAGTGTCGCTTGCGCTTAGACCGGCGCCGGTAACGGATCAGTGGCTGGTGGAAGGACCTAGACTCGCGGATTTGCAGCTAGCCACGCAAAAACTGACGCTGCTGGAAGCGCCGACTCCTCGCCTCGAATCGGTCGCGGTCGCGCTTAAGCTGCGGGAATGCGCCCATGCCAGTCGCACCGCCGCCTTAGTAACGCCGGACCGCAATCTCGCTCGCCAAGTCAAGGCCGCGCTGCGGCGGTGGGGAATCGTGCCTTATGAATCGGACGGCCAACCGGTTTCGGAAACGCCCCGGGGCGTTTTTGCCCGTCTCGTGGCGGAAGCCATGGGCGGAAGGATGGCATCAACCAGCCTTATGTCGCTGCTCAAGAGTCCATGCGCCAACTCAGCCGGCGACCGAGATCTGCACTTGAAGCGGACTCTAGAGCTCGAATTGCATTTACGCGGCAAAGGAATTTTCTCCGTTGATTCGGAGCTCGTTTCAAGGTGGGTATTGGAGCAGGAAGAAAGCGAGGATATTGACCTTTGGGGCGGTTGGGTCTCCTCGATCGTAGAATCGGCGGCAACTGCAAAAAGAGGCGAGCTCGGCGATATATTAAAGCATCACCGCAGCCTTGCGGAAATGTTCGCGGCCGGCCCGTCAGCGGAAGATACGGGGATGTTGTGGGCCGAGGAAGAAGGGAGCAAAGTCCGCGAAGTCTTTACCGAACTCGAAGACTGCGCCGACCTGGGCTGCTTTCTTGAATTGAAAGAATACGTGCAGTTGCTGGGTTCGGTACTTGGCAAAACCAAAATTCGGTCAAGTAACTGCTCCCACCCCGAAATTATGATCTGGGGCACGCTGGAAGCGAGAATGCGACGTCCGGATCTCTTGATAGCGGGTCGATTGAATGAAGGCTCCTGGCCCGCGCCGGTCGCTGATGATCCGTGGCTAAACAGGCAAATGCGCGAGCAGGCGGGCTTGCTGCTTCCGGAACGCAAAATTGGATTGTCCGCGCACGATTTTCAGCAAGTTCTCTGCGGACCCGAAGTGGTGCTTACCCGAACGCTTCGCGACGAAAGCGCGCCAACGATACCGTCCCGATGGCTGAGTCGCCTGATCCATTTGCTGTCCGGAATTTCCGAAGAAGGGCGAGCCGGGATCAATGCCATGCGCGACCGAGGCGCGGCGCTCCTCGCGCTTGCACAGGCGATGGAAGAGCAGAATGGAAAAACCGCGCCCGCTCCTCGCCCGTCGCCCGTTCCGCCGCTTGAAGCCAGGCCGACAAGAATATCCGTTACTGGCGTGGAAACTCTTATTGTGGATCCCTACGCAATCTATGCAAGTCAAGTTCTCAAGCTCAGGAAATTGAATCCGCTTGCTCCGCTGCCCGAAATCCTAGTGAAGGGCCTGCTGCAGCACAGCGTTTTCCAAAGGTTTATTTCGGATGGCGAGTCCGAACTAGGAGACGACGAGAAAGGCAGATTGATTTCGATTGCCGAAGAAGAATTCGAAGACGGAGCCCCGTCCAAATGGGTTGAACGGGTTTGGCTTTGCGGCCTCAAAAAAATCGCAGAGGAATTCCTGCTGCACGAACGAGCGCGAAGAGGCCTAGCCTCGCCCTTCAAGCAGGAGATTAAATTAGAGCACGAGTTTTCCGATCTGGGCTTCACCATCAGAGGAAAAGCGGATCGCGTGGATATCACCGAAGATGGCGAATTCGTGCTTTACGACTACAAGTCGGGCCGCATACCCGGCGAGATGGACATAAAAAGGTGTGCGAAGCAGATGCCCTTGCTAGCTAAAATTTTGGAAGTCGACGGCGTTCAGGACCATGGACCGGGAACTGTCAGAAAAACAGCCTATATTTCGGTAGGCGCCCGGACTCGGGTAAGCGAAGTCAAACGATTCTATCGGGACGCGCCGCTCGACAAGGATTTCTTTTCGGATACATGGGAACAATTCCAGCTGCTGATAAAGAAATACCAGGAACCCGAAACCGGGTACACATCGCACCTGGGGCATGTAGAGTACCCCGACTACGACCATCTCGCACGATACGGAGAATGGGACGAAACTGTCAAGCCTGCAGAAATGCAGCGTGTAGGGTAGCGAAATGATTCAATTCGACGATGCGACCAAACCGCAAATTCTGGCGGCCGACCCGGAATCCTCGTCTTGGGTTTCCGCTAACGCCGGGTCCGGGAAAACCAAGGTCTTAACCGACAGGGTGGCGCGCATCCTACTAGCCGGAACCCATCCGGGAAATATACTTTGCCTGACGTTTACAAAGGCCGCCGCCGCCAACATGCAAGTTCGCCTTTTCGAAAGGCTGGGGAAATGGTCTTTGCTTCCCGATGCCGAATTGCGCGAAACGCTCATGGCGCTAGGGGAAGACGAGAAGACTATCACGCCGATAATTCTTCGGCGCGCGAGGACGCTTTTCGCCCAGGCGCTGGAAACTCCTGGCGGGCTGAAGATTCAAACCATCCACGCGTTCTCTTCCGCGATTCTTCGAAAGTTTCCACGAGAGGCGGTAGTTTCGCCTCAATTCGAAGGTATCGACGAACGCATCGCGAAAACTTTGAAAAACGAAGCCCTGGAGTCAGTCGCCGAGGAACACGCCGAGCTATTCGATGAAATTGCGGAACTAGCCGGGAGCGGCTTGCTCGACCTCGTCCGTGAAATCCAGAGCCATCGAAAGCTATTCAACGAAGTCGAATCCGAAGCGTCGGTCTGGGAGGCTTTCGGCTTGCCCGAAAACTACGCGGAACAGGATTTGGCCAATGAATTATTTACTTCGCCCGAACGGAACATGTTCCCCTCGCTGCTAAATGCCGTGGAGAACGTGCCCTCGCCCACCAACAGGAAAGTTCAGGAATTTATCGGCTGCGCGAATTTAAATTCTCCCGATTCGGAGGACCTCTCGCTCGCGGAAAAGACATTTCTAACGCAAAAGGGCGAAATCAAAAAATCGTATGCGACCAAGCCAGCAATTCAAAAACTGAGCGATAACGACAAGAACCTGCTGGAAAACTGGGTGCGAAAGCTAAAAGATCTAAGGGAAATGCGGCTTAGTTCCGAGTGCGCTCGATACTCGGTCAAATTGCTTCGGTTCGCAAAAGTTTTCCTCGCCACGTATGAATCTATCAAAAATAGAGAGGCGCTTCTCGATTTCGAGGACATGATTCTGAAAGTGCTATCCCTGCTTACGCGGAAGGAATCGCGCGATTGGATAATGTATAGGCTCGACGGGCAAATCGACCATATCCTCGTCGATGAAGCCCAGGACGTAAATCCGGCGCAGTGGGATATCGTTGCTCGCCTTGCGGAGGAATTCACGGCGGGATCCGGCGCTCGCGGACATCTGGAGCGCACGATTTTCGCGGTCGGCGACGAAAAGCAATCCATATTCGGCTTCCAAGGCGCAAGGCCCGAAAAATTTGCGCAGATGCACGACCATTTCAAGCGCGCGCACGCCGGCGCCGAAAGGAAATTCCAGCGGCAGGAGCTCCAGCATTCATTTCGCTCCGCTTCCTCGATACTTAGACTAGTGGATCGCGTATTCGAAACATTGGAAATTTCCGAATTCGACACGAGAACAGTCCACAAGGCATTCAAAACGGACTTGCCCGGACGCGTCGACCTATGGCCGTTTACCGAAGACGCAAGCGAGGCGGATGAAAGCCTCTGGTATTCGCCGGAAAGAAAGGCGGCACCTGAAAACTCGGCAACTAAACTTGCGAAAGCCATTGCAATTTTCGTTTCGGATTCAATCGAAAACAAGTCGCTGCTGCCGTCCGATGCCGGAGCGAGGCCGATTCGCCCCGGCGATTTCCTGATCCTGGTGCAGACTCGCTCCAAGCTGTTCCATTCGATCATTCGCGAACTGAAGAAGAAAGGGCTTCCGATCGCGGGAACCGACCGACTCAAAATCGCAGATGAATTGGTCGCTAACGATCTGTCGGGCATCCTGGCGTTTCTTGCTACGCCGGCCGACGACTATTCGCTGGCCTGCTCGCTAAAATCGCCGCTCTTCGGCATCACGGAAAGCCAGCTCTTTTCGATTGCGCATAACCGCGAGGACAAGTCTCTCTGGGAGATTCTCCTGGAACGCAGGGAGGAATTTAGCGAGGCCGTCGAAATGCTCGAAGATCTGCTTTTGCGAGCGGAAACGGCCAAGCCCTACGAATTGCTGGAGGCCATTCTTACCGAACATGAAGGTCGAGCTAAAATTATTTCCAGAATGGGGACGGAAATAGAAGAAGCGATCGACGTGCTTCTTTTGCAATCTCTCGCTTACGAAAGAACGGAACCGGCGACGCTGACCGGGTTTCTTGAATGGCTGGCCGCCGACGAAATGGATGTCAAACGAGAACTGGACCAGGCCGGCGACGAAATTAGAGTCATGACGGTCCATGGCGCGAAGGGGCTGGAATCACCCGTCGTCATCGTTCCCCAAACGGGAAAGAGGCAAATCGCCGTTAATGACAAAGTTTTGATTACTGCGGAGGATGTACCCGTTTGGAAACCGACAGGCGGCAACCATCCTGAAAATCTTGAGTCATTGATCTACACTTACGCCGAACGCGAACGGCTCGAACGGCGGCGGCTTCTATACGTTGCGATGACTCGAGCGGAGAACTGGCTGATTGTCTGCGGAGCGGGAAAGCAAGACGACGAAAGCTGGTATCACCTTGTAAAAGAAGGAATGATCGGAGTCGGTGCGGATACGCGGCAGTTCAAAGCGCTGGAAAAATTCTCCGATGGCGATGCCGACGGTTTCAGGACTAGCAACGGGGAATGGCCGGAAATTGAAGCGAAGGCGCCGTCATCGAACTCTCGTGAAGCCAAGAAGGTCGAGTTGCCCGGATGGACACGCGCAATTGCCGTAGCTCCCGAGCCGGCGATTAGTCCGCTGCCGCCTTCAGGCCTGGGCGGCGAAAAAACGGTCGCTACCGACCCGTCATCTCCCGATGCCTATGCCGGAAGCGAAGGGGCTCTGCGACGCGGAAGCTTTATCCATTTACTGCTGGAGCATCTGCCCGGCACCGACAAATGCGAACGCAGAGACGCGGCGAAAGAGCTTAGCCTTCGCATCGAGGAAGAACTTTTGCACGATGAATTCGAAGAATGCCTAGAGGCGTGCAATCTAATGCTGGACAATCCGGAATTAGAATTTCTGTTTTCCGGGAGCGCGCTTGCCGAAGTGTCAATCACCGCAAAGCCGCAAAGTCTGGGCGAGCGGTCGATCTACGGCTTTATCGACCTTTTACTCGTTGAACAGGACCGTGTGCTAGCCGTCGACTTCAAGTCGAACGCAGTCGTGCCGAAAATTGCGGACGACGTTCCGGAAGCGATCCTAAGGCAGATGGGAGCCTATCTGGAATCGCTTGAAACCATTTACCCGGATCGACGCGTGGAAACTGCAATTCTTTGGACCAAGAACGGCGAGTTTATGCCCTTAGGTCGCGATGCGGTCGTCTCCGCGCTGGCTAGAGCGTCGGACGAATTCGCGAAACAAGAATTCATGCCAGTGGATTAGTCCCAGATCGAAACAACTATAGCGGAGCAATTGAATTTTCCTCGCCGCTCCGGAGCTTGAATGACGATTTTCGGGCGGTCGCCTTGTCGAACACTTGAACGCCCAGGACTTGATTCAGTCGAGTGCCGCGTAATTTCGCCTGAAAAATCGAAGCGCGAATACCGGCGCAGCCGTTTCGGCATTCGAATCGAGCGGCCGAGCCGATTGAAAAAGCATCGCGAAAGCCCTGTTTATTTCGAGAGGTTGCATCGGAGATCAATGCCGCCCTGAATCGTGGCTTCAGCGGGCCTGGATTCAGGAATTCGTCAGCTGCTTCTATTTCAGTTTTGCGAGAACGGAATCTAGAGTTGCAACTTTGACATTCGGCATATTGAAGTTTTTCAAATTGGTTGATTTACAGGCGTCATTGCGGCTATCGGCCGTGAAACAGCTGGAGGCAAATATGAAACTGAGCCAGTTTAAAGCGCTTACTTTCGACTGCTACGGTACGTTGATCGATTGGGAAACGGGCATAATCGACGGCTTGCAACCGCTTACGTCCCGGATAGGCGGCGATATTTCGCGCAACAAGATACTCGAGACTCACGCCTACTATGAATCCAGCCAGCAGCGCGCAACGCCCCATATGAAATACTCGGATCTTTTAGCGGTCGTTTACCGGAGATTGGCGGAAGAGTGGCAGATAACGGCGTCGCTCCAAGATTGCGAAGCCTATGGCGACTCCGTCAAAAACTGGCCGGCGTTTCCCGACTGCGCAAAAGCGCTTCGGCACCTAAAAAAGCATTTTCGACTTTATGTCCTGTCAAATGTCGATATCCGCAGCTTTTTCTTTTCCAACGAAAAGCTGCAAGTGCGATTCGATGGAATTTATACAGCCGAGGACGTTGGTTCCTACAAGCCGTCCGATCGCAATTTCGAGTATCTACTATCCAATCTTGGCAGGCAGGGAATCGACAGGGAAGAAATCCTTCACGTTGCCGAAAGCGTGTTTCACGACCATGTTCCGGCAAATCGTCATCGCTTGGCAAATTGCCGAATTTTTCGACGCAGCGGCAAGGACGGGCTGGGAGCCTCCGCCGGATCGGGAGCAGGTGACACGCCGACATTCAATATATCGCTAAACAGCATGTCGGAATTGGCAGAGCTGCATAGATCTCAACTTTCGGACTGAATTCCCGATTCGCCCCTGCGCCGCTTCCGCTGAGAATCGTTTCGTCGGATCCTCATTTTTCCCGGCCATGAAAACCATTGGTCGATGAGCCGGATCAAAGCAAAATCATGCATGCGCGATTAAATTTGCCGCGAATTCTCGGAGCAAAGTTGCTCAAGTTTCAATTTGCCGTTCGGTTTCATGCTTCCGGTAAGTTTCCCTTCGGCAAAATCGAGTGTTCGAAATTAATTTGTTCATCAAGGCACTAATCTGCCGAAGCCATTGCGAACGAGTAACAAGTCCGAGGCGGGTATCTTCGGATTTCAATGCTATGGTCCAGCCTCTCGACCACATCGATCGAGTTCCAGAAGACGGAATCGCGACGGAGTTCCTTCTCAATGGCTGGCATATCCGCACGACTTGCGCGGAGATGCTCCGGCTGGCGATTTTTGACGCGAAGCGCCGAGTCTATTGGCCGCGCTTATGCTCGGAGCGGCTGAAGGCGATGCTTTGCGTCGCTGCCGTCGACCTCTTGAATGGCGCGACACGTACTGCCTCTAGCCCATATTTCTATTCAGTAAGACGCAATGAATTCTCTGCGCTAACGACATTGATCGATACTTGCGTCGGCAACGAAATCCTTGAACTTCAACGCCACGAAATCCAGGTCTTGAATTCCCGGACTAGTTCAAGTGGGCGGAGGCGATTTCGCCGTTCCGGAGCGAGCGGCCCTCAAATTCGAAAACCAACGCGCTTGACGATCCTAGTTGCGAGGCTTAGGTGTAGGCGACAACAAAAATTGGGAAACAGCCGCATGGGAATTCTGAACGTTACCGATAATTCATTCGATGCGGACGTCAAGGAATCGAGTATTCCAACCGTCGTAGATTTTTGGGCGGAATGGTGCGGTCCGTGCCGGCAAATCGGTCCGTCGCTGGCGGAAATTGCCGAAGAGATGTCCGGGCGAGTCAATATCGCAAAGGTCAATATCGACGAAAACCCAAACACGCCGGCACTGCTTGGCGTGCGTGGAATACCGGCGCTTTTCATTTACAAGGACGGGGAGCCGATCGCGAGCAAGGTAGGTGCGGCTCCAAAGGCGACGCTAAAGAAATGGATCGAAGAATCAATCTAGCTAGCTAGAAGACAATTGGATTCAACCCGACTTTTTCACGCGCGATAGATGATGGAAGAGCTTGCTTTAATGCAAGCCGAAAGAGGAAACGCTGCATTTCCGCAATGCGACAAGCGCAGTCATCGGCAGCTGTGCCGAGATCAAGCGCCGAAATCTTCGGAATAGAAGTTGACCGCTTGGTGCGTTCGGCAATTGAACGTCGCGGCAAAAAAAGAATTGAGCGATTCGCCGGTCATGCGCGAGCGAAATCTCTTGCCCTAGCTTATCCCGACATCGGGCATAACTCCGTTGTCGAATGCGAATTCGAAGTTTCGCCGCTGGTATTGCTGCAAGATCCGTGGATAGAGCTTGCTCGAGCTGTCGAACAGCGCGCTAGAGCCACCGAAGCGTTCCTCAATGATCTCCATGGCAAGCGAGAAGCGATTCTTAGCGGCGTCATTGACGAAAGGATCGCTTTCGGCTCCCTTTATTCGCCGACCCTGGGCGGAATTTCACCGCCTGGCGGGAACTTTTCCTTTTTATCCTCGTCGGAATTCGCGCTGGGCGGAAACGGCAGATTCTACTGCGTTGAGAAAGGCAATCCGACAGTCCAGGATATTGCCAACTTGCGAGCCAATCGCGCCGCGATGCAATTGACCTTCCCGGAATTTTTCACAGTTTCTGGCATTGCATCGACAGATGAATTTTTCGAAAACTTCCGGGCGTCGCTCGTCGATACTTCAAATGTAGACAATCAAGAGCTGTGCATAGCGGTCGCGGCGGAGTCCCAATTCCCTGAACTAGATTACATAGCCGAGCGCATAGGCGCAATAACGGCGATTTGGAGCGACTTGAGGGTCTCGGGCGGCAAAATTTCGGTTCGTACAATCGGCGGGCCTAAAACCGTCCATGTCATTTGCCATTTCGGACAGGACCTGCCCGATCCCATTTCTTCGGAATATCGGAACATTCGCGGCGTTTCGGGAATTGCCGCCATATATCGAGCGGGAAAGCTCATAGCCTCCAATTCGCCGCGCTCGGGAATCGCCTCCAACAATCTAGTTCATGCAAAATTTCCGGACTTAATTAGATTTTATTTGAACGAAGAGCCGTCGCTGGAAAATTGGCCCTGCCGGTGCTGCGGCGATGCCGGCGGGCTTGAGTGGGCACTCGACAATATTGGCGGCCTGGAAATTCTGGAGGCGCGCAAAAACGGCGGAACGCCGGTGTTCAACGGTGCAACCGCCGAAAAATCAGACATCATTGAAATCCGGAAAGGAATCGAGAATTCGCCCTGCGACTACATTGCAAGGGTTCCGAAGGCGAGTACGTCGATCGCAGAATTCAATGCCCTGGCAAATTCCCGCAACCCGGAAAGCCTGACCTTATTCGCGCTTCGCAAGAACGGCGAATTTACAGCAATTGAAGGTGGCGTTTCGAGAATCGCAGTGTCTTCGGATTTACCGGGGGCATCCGCGACAACTCGTCCAAGAGACGTCTGGGTGATGCGAGACGGTGCCGATGCTATCGCGGCATGCTAGCGGAATTTTCTGGCTGGCTCGCTACGTGGAGCGCGCCGACTTCACTGCGAAGCTTGCCCTGGCATCGATGAATGCCTCGCCTCCCGGATCGGAATTTTCAAAAGACTTTTCGATGGCGGCTTTGCGCTCGATCGGGGAATACCGCAGCTTTTGCAAACTGCGCGATTCAGGAATGGAATTGGGCGCGCTCGAGTATCTTGCCTCCCGCTCTAGCAACCCTTCGAGCATTGTGTCGGCCGCGCAGCAAGTTGAGACCAACCTGGAGCCCATCCGCTCCGAAATTCCATCCGAGCTTTTCCTTGCGGCAAAGGAATTTGCGCGAGCCGCGAAAGCTTTGGAAGTCCGCAGCTCCGGAAATGAGTTGGATGGAGCCGCGCTGATCGTCATCCATAGGCGTTCGGCGGAAGCTCATGGGGCCGCCGCGGGCCGCCTTTTGAGAAACGGAGCATACGAATTCTGGCAAACGGGCCGCATGATCGAACGAATGGGCAATATCGCAAGGTCGGTTGACCTGGGTATCGGTTTTGCAAAATCGCTTCGGACTCAAGATACGAGCGCCTGCGATGCGTTTCTCGCATCGTACTTCTCGAATTTCTCCGCGTTGCGCGGCGTCTTTAGGAGATGCGGAGGAAAATTCGGCGATGCGGCGATATTGGAATTTTTCCTCCTTGACCCGGACTCGCCCTCGTCGCTTGCGTTTGCAATTCTTGAGATTGAACGCTGTCTCGGAGCGCTTTGCAAAGCGCGAGCCGACGCCAGCGACTGCCTTCGCATGGCTTCGCATTCGGCGGCAGAGCTTCGCAACGAAAATGCGGCATCCATTGCCGAGCACGGCATTTCAGTATTTGCGAGAGAAACAATTGATTTCGGCGCGCGCCTGTCAAATCAGGTCGAAATCGACTTTGAGTTCAATTCCTAGATATGATCCTGAAGATCAAGCACGAAACGAAGTACGAATTCAGCGAACCATCGAATTATGGCGTGTTCGAAGCAAGAGTCATTCCGTCGGACAACCCGGTTCAATCGGTACGCAGTTGGTCGACCGAGATTTCGGGAGCCGAAGTCGAGGCGAATTTCCGCGACTGCCATTGCAACCCCGTCAAACTCGCTAGCATAAACGCGCCGGCGCGGTCGCTCGGGTTCATTGCGGCCGGCATTGTCGAAACACGCGATACAGCGGGAATCCTCGGTCCCGACGACTGCGCTCCGCCGCCAGCCTATTACCTCAGGGAGACCCGGTTAACTCAGGCTCGTGACGGCGTTAGGGATTTGGCATCGAGGCTTGGAAACCCTCGGGCATCCAATGTCGCATCGATGCACGATCTTTCCGGCATCGTGCGAGAGGCTATCAAGTACGAAGTCGGAGCAACCGATTCCAAAACCCCTGCCGAAGACGCCGTCGCGGCGGGCCGGGGCGTATGCCAGGATCACGCTCACATATTTTTGTCCGCCGCCAGGCATATGGGAGTTCCAGCCCGCTACGTGAGCGGCTACCTATTTGTCGACGATCGGATAGACCAGGAAGCAAGCCACGCGTGGGCGGAGGTTTTTCTCGCCGGACTGGGATGGACGGGGTTCGATATTGCCAATGGAATATCACCCGACGATCGCTACGTCAGGCTCTCCGTAGGATTAGACTACGGAGATTGCGCGCCTATTCGCGGCACAAGGATTGGAAGCGGACGCAGCAGGATATCCGAAAGGCTTCGCGTGGAAAAAGTCGGCGAATGAAGCCGCGCGGGATCTATTCGACAATTGCTCGGCATCCAGGAAAATTTCAAATCCAACTATAATTTCAGCATGCTCGCCGCCTCGCTCCGCCTATTCGAGTCGAATTCGAATGCGCGGGGTCGCGCGACCGACGCGCTTCCGGCAAAGGGCCGCGCGGACTAATATTCTGGCGAGCGCGCCAAATCCTCTTTATTGTCCCTCCGAAGCAGATCAACTCGCCTTAGGGAAAACTCGGCATGACATATTGCGTTGGCCTAACTCTCGACGACGGCCTAGTTTACATTTCCGACACCAGAACGAATGCCGGCGTCGACGATATTTCAGTATTCGGAAAAATGCATACAATCGTCAAACCGGGCGAGCGAACCATGACGATGCTCTCGTCCGGGAATTTGGCGACCACTCAGATGGTGGTCAACATTCTGGAAAATCGAATAAAGGCGGAATCGGACTTCGAATCGCGGCTTGCCGATGCGTCAACCATGTTCGAAGCCGCGGATATCGTCGGGTCGACGCTTCGCAAAGTTATCGGCTCCTTTGCCGACAAAGGCTCCGACGGCGAAAAAAAATTTCACGGCACGATGATCTTGGGCGGTCAGATCGCCGGCGACGAGCCGCGGCTTTTCCTAATCTATCCCGAAGGAAACTTTATAGAGGCGAGCAAGGACACGCCGTATTTTCAAATTGGCGAAACCAAGTACGGAAAACCCATATTGATCCGAGCCTACAGCCGTTCGATGTGCTTCGAGGACGCCGTAACGCTACTATTGGTTTCGTTCGATTCGACAATCAAATCCAATTTATCGGTGGGGCTTCCGCTGGATGTCCAAGTCTACAGCAGGGACAGCTTTCGGCAGGGACTGCAATTTCGAATCGACAAGGGCAACGACTACTACGAAATGATTTCCAGCGGCTGGGGCGATGCGCTTCGAAGAGCCTTCGACCGTCTTCCCAAATTCTCGTTCGACGCTTCAGTCGCCGCTGAATCGGAACATTTCGAAAGTCGCTCGGCTTGAGCGCGAATGCATCTGGAATGACATCGCTCTACGCGTTTTCCATCAAGATTGACCCGGCAAGGTAAAGCGAGCCGCACACGAGAATTCGTCCGCTGCCGAGATTTTCGGAAATTCGCGAAGCCGCCTCCTCGGCGCAGCTGGCGGTTTCGGAAGGAAATCCTACTTTTGCCGCGGCGTCGGCTACGGACCGCGCCGGCAGCGACGCGTCGTGCCCCGGAATGGCGACGCCGTAAACCTTGTCCGCCGCCGATCGAAGAAAGCGCAGAAAGCCATCGATGTCCTTGTTTCCCTGCATGCCGCAAATAAGATGCGTTGAACGCGCCGGCATCGCCTCAAGCGATTTTGCCAAAGCGCAGCCAGCGGCCGGATTATGGCCTCCGTCGAGCCAAACTTCGGATTGTCCCGCCGCTTCTACCAGCGGACCGGCATTGAGCTTCTGCATTCGAGCGGGCCAGTCGGCCCTAGTCACCGCGGCTTCCATCGCAGCCGTTCCGAAACCTAAATGCTTCAACGCCATGATCGCCGCTCCAGCGTTTTCGGCCTGATGAACACCGGCAAGTCTTGGTCTAGGCAGCGTCAGGGATTCCGAATTGTGGCTGAATTCCAAGCGCCCGTTCCTTAATTCCGATGTCCAGTCCAAATCCTGCACGAGCAGCGGCGCGCCTACTTCCGCAGCCCGCGACTTGATCGCCGCCATGGATTCCGGGTGCTGGCGCGATACGACGCAAGTTACGCCGGGCTTTAGAACGCCCGCCTTTTCGGCGGCGATTTTCGCCAGGCTGTCGCCTAGAAACTGCTGATGATCGTACGATACCGGCGTAATGACCGTAAGAGCCGGCTGCGCGACTATGTTCGTGGCGTCCAGTCTTCCGCCAAGTCCGACTTCAAGCAGGAGGTAATCGGCGCCGGCGCGCGAAAACGCCAGGAACGCCGCGCAGGTTGTAATTTCGAATAGCGTTATCGGGTCCCCGCAATTCGAATGCTCGCATTCCTCCAGTATCCCGGCTAGCTCCCGTTCGCCGATCAGGCTCCCGGAAATTCGAATTCTCTCGTGGAATTTGGTCAAATGCGGAGAAATATATGCGTGGACGCGAAGGTTCTTCGACTCCATGCCCGCGCGCAGCATGGCTAGAGTCGATCCTTTTCCGTTTGTTCCCGCAATATGCACGACCGGAGGCAATCCGTCTTCCGGATGGCCCAGCTTGGACAATAGCCTTCTGGGTCGGTGCAGAGACAAGTCCGTCCAAACGGGATAGAGCGACGACAGCCGCTTCAAGATTTTATCGGACTGCAAATCGTTCATGCGGGCGAGCTCTCCGCATTGGCCTCGGCACCTCGAGCTTCCTCGAACGGCTTGGGCAAATCGCCCAGTACGGGCGGATCGTCGTTGCAAAGCAATGCAATGATCGAAGCCAGCTCGTTCTTGAGGTTTTTTCTGGGAGTAACGCGGTCGATCATGCCATGTTCCAGCAAGTACTCGGCTCTTTGAAATCCTTCGGGAAGCTTTTCGCGAATTGTTTGTTCGATAACTCGGGGACCGGCAAAGCAAATCAGAGCGTTCGGCTCGGCAAAATGAACATCTCCGAGCATTGCGAACGACGCGGTAACTCCTCCGGTTGTCGGATTGGTAAGAACGACAATGAATGGCTTCCGCTTCGATTTTACCATTTGAATCGCGGCCGTCGTTCTCGGCATTTGCATGAGGCTTAAGATTCCTTCCTGCATCCTGGCGCCGCCGGCCGCAGTGAATAGCACGAGCGGCAGGCCGTCGTCTTTCGCCGCGGCTTCGCAAGCCGCTAGAATGGCATTGCCCACATACATTCCCATCGACCCGCCCATGAACGCGAAATTCTGGGCCGCCGCAATGATCTCCACTCTGTTGATTTCGCCCTTGGCGACAAGCATCGCCTCGTCGTCGCCGGTGTCGTGCCTAGCTTTCTTCAGCCGTTCCGTGTAGCGTTTCTGGTCCTTGAACTTCAAAGGATCTACCAAGGGCTCCTGGACCTCGATTTCCTTGTAGATGCCATTGTCGAAAAACGCGTGAAACCGCTCGCGCGGCGAAATCTGCATGTGATGGTCGCAATTCGTGCACACGCGCAGGTTTCTTTGCAGTTCTCGATGGAAAAGCATGATGCCGCACTCGTCGCACTTGGACCAAAGATTTCCCGGAACCTCTCGACGCGAAAACAGGGAATCGATTTTCGGGCGTACAAAGTTCGTGATCCAGTTCATGTCTGCCTCCTGAGCTCGTAAATACGCGTAGGCGACTTCAGCTATTGTTCTTCGGTTGATATTGTCGCTCGATACTGCTGAATGCAACCTAATTTCTAGCAATTCATCTTGCAATCTGAAAGCCCGCCATGCCATGCCGGCATCTTGCAAAACTGCCGACCTGGGCTGACCGGTACCGAAAGAATGTACAGGTCGAGATCCATGAAACGCGAGTTAATGTTCCTACTCGGCGCAGCGATTGTCGCGCCGCAATTTTCGCCTAGCTGTTTATTCGCCCCGATATTGGGGCGCGAATCTTTTTAGGAGTTGATCCTTCGCCGGTAGAGATAAGTCTCGGGCGCGCATTCGACGCGCCTGCCGCGCGCAAGAAGGCGGCGGCCATCGTGGCGGTTGCAAGGCGCGTTCTGGATTCACTCGACGACGATCAGAGATAAGCGGCCACATACCGGTTCACCGACAACAAGCAGCGCTCGAACCGATCCGACTGTCCTGAGGGCATGGTTGCGCGCGGCGGTAAAATGCTTGGATTCCCAACCGAGGCGCAGCGGGCGAATCTCGACAACCTCATCGGTGAGCTCCTAAGCGGACACGACGTGAAACGCATCTCTTGCTAGCTCGCAGCGGAAAACTCGCTGATCCCTGAAAATCTGTTCGGCGCCATGACATACTGCAGCGAGTTTTTTTCGCTGCATTTCTCAGTAAACAGTCCATTGCGGAGCCTTGAATGTTTCAGTTCGGCAGGCAGCATCCGGCAATCAACGTCACGATATTCGGGCCGTATGCTTCCTTCTCGCCGATGCCGCCCGGCGGATAACCGCTTCGCGCGCGCCTTGACGGCGACGGAATCTTCATCGCGGAACGGGAAAATTCGGCAGCGCGGGCGTTCATGGATAGCCTTAAGGTCAAACAGAAAAGACAAGCCGTTCGTGCGTAGCAGCCCATCGACCTCTTGCCGCGGCCGGGAAAGTACGGCGCGGCGGCAGCGCCGGAAGGCATCAAGGGAAGCAAACCTACGGCATTGCGGGAAACGCTTCTCCTAGATGCGATCAAGGCCCGTTCGGGTTTTCCGAACGATGGCGGCTTTGCCAAAAAAAATGAAGGCGCGGCGGCCGAGATCGACGCAGCGTACTTTGGTTGGCGTGGGCGGCAGGGCGTATTGGGCATCGCGTGATTCGGTGTGACAAGCCTGTCCTTGGTGATCGAGCACGCGGTTCAAAAACGGCGAAGACGCAGTAGATCATGAACGCAGCACGTATCGCGAGATATGCAGCGACTACGGCTCGGCGCGGGCCGGTACCGGATGAATCCAGCGAAAAAGGATCATCCGGGGGCGGACGCGGCGCAAAGGCGGGCTTGTTCCCGGTTTGCACGAAATTGAACGCAAACCTTCTCCGGCGACCATTCTTCGCCGTCGGCAATCTCCCGCGAAGAGTATGAGCCGGACTCGCGCAGAACTGCTCGCTAACGGTAGCGACCGGCGATTATCGGGATTTTTCGCCGGATCGCGCGTGCCTATCGATAGAGCGAATTCCGAATTGTTTCCAGCCACCCTTCAATCATCTGTCCGCACCCGCTTTATCCGCGGACGGGCAGGCGGGCGAACGGCCCTTTGACCGACAGCCGGGTTCTATCGGATTGCCGGGGCTGTTTCCTTTAGCGATTTTCCGCCTTTTTTCCGCGTCTGGACAACATCGCCTGCATCCGCCGGTCCACTCCATCCAGCCTGTCGCGCTGCAGAGGCAGCCGTTTCGCAATTGGGACGTGATCGACTCTCCCGCGCGTCGCCTTGACGGATTGCGCCCGTCACCATACTCACTGCCGCTGCCGGGGTTTTCAGCACGCCGCGAGCCCGCAAGTCGATATTGAACTCGGAGCCAGATCTTGCCTGATAAACTGCCTTTAACGCCAAAGCTTTTCGAATTTCTGCTAGAACTGAAAAACAACAATGATCGGTCATGGTTCAATGCGAACAAGGATCGGTTCGCGAACGAGGTGCGCGATCCAATGCTCGAATTCATAAGGGCTTTCGCGCTGCCGCTTTCAGATATCAGCCCTCACTTCGTCGCCGACCCGCGAGCGAACGGCGGCTCGCTATTTAGAATCTACAGGGATACACGATTCTCTCGGAACAAGGCGCCGTACAAAACGAATGTCGGAGCTCATTTCCGCCATGCGGCAGGGAAAGACGCCCATGCGCCCGGCTTCTATCTCCATCTGGAACCGCGATCCTGCTTCGCCGGCTGCGGTATTTGGCATCCCGACGGCGCGACGCTAGGGAAAATCCGCGACGCGATCATCGACCGGCCCGAAGACTGGAGGGCCATAATGTCGAACGCGGCCTTTCGCAACACATTCAAATTGATGGAGAATTCACTGAAGCGACCGCCGAGAGGCTACGATCCGAACCACCCGCTGATTGAAGATTTGAAACGCAAGGACTTTGTTGCGATTATGCGGATTCCTGACGATGAAGCGATCCAACCGGGCTTCGTGAAAAAATTCGCCGAAATCTCGCGAACGGGCTCGGATTTCGTAAAATTCCTGTCGCAAGCCGTAGGCGTGCCGTTCTAGGCGCCTTACTGAATTCCCGGCCTCGGCCCGTCGCATCGAGCGCAATCGGGCAAGTCGAATTTTGCCCGCGAAATACCCGGCGGCGGAGGGCTGCAAAGAGATAATGCCTGGCTGAATTCTCGAAGTCCCGAGCAGAGCCGCAAATTCGGCCCCCAACTCCGCTTTAAGCCATGCGGCTATCCCTGCGAGCGAATAACGGTCCAGCTAGGCTCGAGAATCCTCGATCATCATATGCGCGCCTTTTTCACCGATCATTATGGTGGCCGCATTCGTATTGCCGGATACAATGCTAGGCATTATCGAAGCGTCAACAACTCTCAAGCCTTCGATGCCGCGCACGCGAAGCCTCGCATCGACTACCGCATCGTCGTCTACTCCCATCTTGCAGGTTCCAACAGGATGCAGCAGCGACAGGCCTCCGTTTCTGCAGTGCTCCAGAAGATCCTCGTCGGAAGCTTTTTCCGGCCCCGGCGTAATCTCCTTTTCGCAGTAGCTTTTCATTGGCTCGGTCCGGGATATGAGGCGCGAATGCTTTAGGCCGGCCAAGGCGGCTTTCCGGTCGTAGTCCGACGCCAGGAAATTGAACAGAATCGCGGGCGCATCCTCGGGGTTCGCCGTTCGCGCCATGACGGTCCCCCGGGCATCCGGGCGAATGTGTTCGGCAAGTATTGTAAATCCCGAAAACTTCCGAGGCTGAAGATCTTCCGTAGTGCACCATGCCATGAATGTAATCATCATGTCAGGGCGGGCATCGTCGCCGGTCGTCGAAAGGAACGTGTTGGAATAATTTCCGTTGCTTGCCATCGGCCCGGATCGAAAAAGGACGTACCGCGCCATCGCAAACGATCGGGCGAAAAGGCTATTCGCAAGGTCGTTGACGGTGTAGGGGCGCGAACTCTTGAATTCCAGGCCTACGCCGAAATGGTCCTGCAGATTCATGCCGACGCCAGGCAAATCGACGACCGGGTCGACGCCCAGATCTCGAGCAGCCGACGCAGGGCCGATTCCGGAAATCTGGAGTATCTGCGGCGAATTGTAGGTTCCTCCGCAAAGAACAACTTCGGCGGCGGCGCGCGCCTCGCGCTTGGCGCCGCCAAGTCGATAGGACACCCCGACCGCGCGGCCGTTCTCGACGAGAATCTTTTCGGCCAGCGCGCGCGTGACAACATTGATCCGAGACTTCGCCTCGCCTCGCAGATATCCCGATGCGGTGCTCCACCGCCGTCCTCGCCGAGTGGTTACCTGAACGTAGCCGGTTCCCAGCTGCGTTTCGCCATTGAAATCATCGTTTCTCCTAGATCCGAGCCGAACGGAGGACTCGTGAAACGCCTCGGCGATAGGATGCTTCGAAGGCAGGTCGGAAACCCAGACCGGGCCTCCGGTTCCATGAAATTTACTAGGGCCCCTCTCTTGATGCTCGCTCATCTTGAAAAACGGCAGCACGTCGTCGAAGCCCCATCCCGCGCAGCCGTTGTCCCTCCATAGGTCGAAGTCCGCCGGCTGTCCGCGCATATAGATCATGCCGTTGATCGAACCCGTGCCCCCCAGAACTTTGCCGCGCGGCTGAAAGAGGCTTCGCCCGTTCAGATGCGGTTCCGGTTCGCTTTGGTAGCACCAATTGATCCGCGGATTGTTGTAAAGCTTCGCGTAGCCCATCGGAATGTGAATCCACGGGCTGCTGTCCGGCCCGCCGGCTTCCAGCAAAAGCACCTTGCGGCCCGCTTCGCCAAGTCTTCCCGCCACGACGCAGCCCGCCGACCCGGCGCCAATTACGATGTAGTCGTAGGTCTGAGCTTCCTCCGCCATGCCTTCTCCCAAATTTCCGTGAACCGGCCTGTCTCCGGGCGCCAATATATTGCCGCAATTTTCATTGCGCAAATAGCTTCGAGTTTTCAATTTCGCGGCCCGGGCGCTCCGCGCCGAAGCGGAATTAGGGACTTGAAAGACATTCAAATCCGGCGCTAATGATTTGCTCGAAGGAAACAATTCGATATTGGGAGAATGGATACAATGATAGCAAATAAGAACGCCGCCGCGATCGCCGCCGCGGCTCTAGCGGTTTCGCTGACCGGAGCATCGGCCGCCGACGGCCTAAGGATCGCCTATTTCGCTTCCGCATCGCAGAACGGGTTCAACCAGGCGGTCTACGCGGGCATTCAGGAAGTCGCCGCCGAACACGGCGCGGAAACGGCGATATACGACGGCCAGTTCAATGCGGAAATCCAGTACAACCAAATCGAAGACGTGCTCGCGGGCGGCAATTTCGATGCATTCATCGTGCTCCCCAACGATACCGTGGGAATCGCCGGAGCATTCGAGCAGGTCATAGCGGCCGGCACGCCTATCGCAACGACACTGTTTCCGGTCGGTCCCGATTTGAATACTCTGGAGCCTCAGGTCGAAGGCATAACTGCGACGGTAGCTTCGCTGCCGGTTCCGGGAGCGACTCTGCAAGCCCAAGATCTAGCGACTCATTGCGAAAATCTCGATCCCTGCAACGTCGTCATCCTTATCGGCGCGAAAATTTTTCCGTTCGATGTCCTGCGAATGGAAACCTACTACAGCGTATTCGACCAGCACGAGAATATCGATGTCGTAGCGGTCGGCGAAGGCTGGTACGACCCCGACACGTCCCTGACGGTCATGACGGACATTTTGCAAGCGAATTCCGAGGTTCATGCAATCGTATCGGTCGGCGACCAGCATCTGCTCGGCGCCGAGATCGCCCTTGAAGGAGCCGGCCACAACGTGCCGGATCTCTACCTTTCCGGCGGCGGCGCGGCGACGATTTCAGTTGATGCGATTCGGGAAGGGCGCTGGGACGCGACTCTCGCATTCTTTCCCCATACGATGGGAAAGCTAGCGGCGGAAGCGGTTATTGCCGCCGCAAATGGCGAGGACGTGGATGTGGCGATCAATCTAGACGTGGTCGGCCCGCTGCCGCCTATCGTAACCAAGGCGGTTCTGGACGCCAATCCGGACTTCCAAGGCGAATGGGCGCAGTAATCGAATCGATCTGTGGGCCGCCTTGCGCGGCCCCTAGAGCAAATCGCTAGACGGGGATCTCGACTTTGGCAAACAAACGCTTCCGGGTCGCCGCCGACATCGGCGGAACATTCACGGATATAGTTCTCCAAGACAGCGATAGCGGCGAATGCGTCGCCCACAAGACATTGTCGACGCCCGAAAACCCTGCGCGCGCGGTAATAAGAGGGATAGAATCCGCCTTGCCTTCCGGGGCGGAAGTGGATTTCTTCGTCCATGGCACGACCGTTGGGCTCAATGCGCTTCTGACCCGAACCGGCGCGAGGACCGCTCTGATAACAACGGAAAAATTCCGCGACATCTACGCTATTCAAGGAAATGACCGGGGAGAAATTTTCTCTATCCGCTGGAACAAGCCCAAGCCGCTGGTCCCCCTTGAGAACACGTTTACGGTTCGCGAAAGGATTTCGGCCGGCGGAGACATTGTCGAGCCGCTGAATTTCCAGGACCTGGACGCGATAGTCGATGCGGTAAAGGCCGGGGAATTTGAAGCGATCGCCGTTTGTCTTCTGTTCGCGTTCCGCAATCCGGTTCATGAACTTCAGGTCGAGGAGCGCCTCGCCGCCCGGCTTCCGAACATCGCCATAGCTCTGTCGCATCGCGTTTCCCCGGAGTGGCGTGAATTCGAACGCACATCCACGACGGTGATGGACAGCTATCTTTCGCCCGTCGTGCGGGGCTACCTGGAGTTGCTCGTTGCGGAGCTGGAACGGAAGCTACCGAATAAACGCGAACTTTTCGTCATGGAGTCCAACGGCGGCGTGATGTCCTCGGCTTCGGCGATAAAATCGCCTCTGCAAACGCTTCTGTCAGGCCCCGTGGGCGGCGCGATCGGCGGCAAGGCGCTTTCCGAAACCACCGGCCGCCCGAATTTGATCTGCATCGACATGGGCGGCACGTCTTTCGATGCGAGCCTGATCATCGACGGTCGGCCTTCCTCGTCCAATGAAACTAAAATTGAGGGTTTGCCGGTCCAGATGTCGGTCGTCGACATCCATGTCATCGGCGCGGGAGGCGGTTCCATCGCCTGGGAGGAAGCCGACGCGCTTCGGGTCGGCCCGCAATCCGCGGGTTCGGCGCCTGGGCCTATTTGCTACGCCAAAGGGGGCGCGGAGCCGACTGTCAGCGACGCGAATATCGTCCTCAACCGCCTCGACAGCGCCAATTTTCCCGAGGATGAAATTTCTCTCGACGCCGCCGCGGCGGACGACGCGCTACGCGACATGGGCGCCAAGTTCAATTTGAACGCGCACGAAATGGCGCAAGGAATCGTGGATATCGTCAATGCCAAAATGGCCGATTCTATCAGGACCATCACGGTGCGCCGAGGCATCGATCCCCGCGATTTTTCCCTGGTCGCCTTCGGCGGAGCCGGTCCGTCGCAGGCCGCCGCCCTGGCGGAGGAGCTTGAAATCGGAGAAGTGATCGTTCCGGTTCATCCCGGCGCTTTTTCCGCGTGGGGCATGCTGCAGACCGAATTGCGCCACGACTTCAAGGAAACTCTGTACGGGTTCTGGGACCGGCTCGAGACCGAAATGCTGGAAAGCAGGTTCGCGGGGCTGGAAAAGGAAGGGCGTTCGTACCTCGCCGGCGAAGGACTGGACGAGGACGATATCTCCATAGAGCGGTCGGCGGACTTTCGATACCACGGGCAGGAGTACGTGCTGACGATTCCCATTCGGCCGGGACCGCTGGCTAAAGATCTGGTGCAAAGCGAATTCGACAGGGCGTACGATCGGCAATACGGCCATAGCAGCCCCGGCGCGCGAATTGAACTGGCCAATATCCGGGTCGCTGCGATCGGCAGGCTTGACAGGCCGGAGACCGCGGAGCCGCCGCGAACGAATTCCTCGCCGCCGCGAAACCGAAAAGTCTATTTTTCGGGCAGGCTGCGCGACACGGCGATTTACGAGCGCGGGGGAATCGAGCTCGGGGCCGCGATCGAGGGGCCGGCGATCATCGAAGAGCGCACGGCGACGACCCTCCTGCCTCCCGGATGGACCGCGCGGGCCATCGAGGGCGGCCATCTGTCATTGACGCGCAAGGAGAAAAACTAAATGGCGGCAGCGGATCCAATTACGACCGAAATCGTCCGCAATTTCGTGACTTCCTGCGCGGAAGACATGAATGCGGCTCTTTGGCGGTCCGCATATTCAGCCGTCATCTATGAAGGGCGCGACAGCGCCGTCGCGCTAATGGATGCGGAAGGCAACATGCTCGGGCAGTCGACCGGAGTGCCGCTCTTCGTCGGAGCCATCGACGCATGCGTTCACCATGTGCTCGACTACTATGGCGACGACATCGCGCCGGGCGACATATTTATCATGAACGACAGCTACATGCAGGGAACCCATCTTCACGACATCACCGCGATCGGCCCCATATTCTTCAACGGCGAATTGGAAGGATTCGGCGCCGCGCGCGCTCATTGGGGCGATATCGGCGCTATCGATCCGGGATCGACGATGGGCTCGACCAATATCTACCAGGAAGGGTTGAGGCTGGGGCCGACGCGAATTGTCAAGGACGGACAGCCGATAAGGGAGTGGTACGACCACCTGCGACTCAACACCCGCCTTCCGGACGCATCGATCGGCGACTTGAACGCGCAAATCGCATCCATAAGAACCGGCCAGCGGCGGCTAACTCAACTTTTGAACAGAATAGGAGCCGATACCTACAGAGCGGCATGCGCCAATATATTCGAGCAGGCCAGAAAGCTGGATCGAGAGGCGATTTCAAAGCTCGCCGACGGCACCTACTCGCGGGAGGGCTATCTCGACGACGACGGCATCGGCGACGATCCTATCAAGATCGCCCTGAGCCTAACGATCCGGGGCGAGGAAATGATCGTCGATCTAGCCGGCACCTCGGGGCCTGTCGCGGGATCGGTCAACTGCGGGGCCGTGCAGACGAAGTCGCTCTTGCGACTCGCCTACAAGACGATGATCAATCCCGAAAGAGCCATCACGGGCGGCTCTTTTGAAACGATGACAGTCAAGATTCCCGACGATTGCCTTTTCAACGCGCAGGAGCCGGCGGCCTGCGAATGGTATTTCACAGGTCTCGGCTTGCTAGCGGACCTAATGATATCCTGCATGTCGGAAGCCATGCCGAACCGCGCCACGGCGGCGCACTACGGCGACTCCATGGTGGCGTGCTTCCTGTCCGTCGATCCGGCTCGGGATCAATGGATTGCCATCGAGCCGACCGCCGGAGGCTGGGGCGGGCGCTCGGACGGCGACGGCGAAAGCGCGCTGATCAATCTCGTCAACGGCGGATTCCGAAATATTCCGGCGGAAGTCTACGAAACCAAATTCCCGGTACGCGTCGACGAGTTTTCGATCAGGCGCGATTCGGGCGGCCCGGGAAAATGGCGCGGCGGCTGCGGCGTCGTTCGCAATTACAAGCTTTTGGAAAGCTGCTACGGCGCGCTTTGGTTCGATCGCTCGAAAACCACGGCCTGGGGGCTTGCAGGCGGGGGCGACGGGAAAGGCCCCGAAAACAAAATTATTTTTCCTGACGGAACAACCGAGCGGCCGCTCAAGATGAGAGCGCGCGAGCTTCCTGCGGGTACCGTGGTCGAGACATCCACGGGAGGAGGAGGCGGATACGGCAATCCGAAATCTCGGAGTTTCGAAGACGTTGCCGCCGACGTGCGGCAGGGATTCGTTTCCATGGAGTCCGCGTGGTCGCAATACGGCGTAAGGATCGGATCCGATTTGCGCGTCGATGAATCATCGTCGGAGTCCCGCGCCTCCGTCCATTAGATCCAGTGAATCGCGAATCGCCACTCGAGAATACGACGCCCAGCATCCGGCTGCGAGGCGTCGGGAAATCCTTCGGCGGCGTCAGCGTTCTAAGGAATGTGGATCTCGATATTCCGCCCGGCGTAATACACGGCCTCGTAGGGGAGAACGGCGCGGGAAAATCGACGCTCGGCAAGATAATCGGCGGCTACTATTCAATCAGCGAAGGATCAATGGAAGCGTTCGGCGAATCGGCCGATCCGTGGACCCCCAAGGACGCGCTCGACCGCGGCGTCGCCATCATGCACCAGGAACTTCAGCTTGTTCCCGAATTGACCGTCGCGGAAAATGTTTTCCTGGGAATCGAAGACCATAGGCTCGGCGTACTTTCGGGAACCGAGGCGGAGCGATTGATGCCGATAATCAAAGCAACGGGCTTTGAAGTGGACCCGTCGGCGAAAGTCGCCGATCTTTCGATCGCCGACAGGCAGAAAATTGAAGTCATGCGGGCCCTGGCGCGCAGCGCCAAAGTCATCGTCATGGACGAGCCAACGTCCTCGCTATCCGCCAATGAGACCCAGAAGCTGCATGAAACCATGCAAAAACTGCGCGCGAGCGGAGGTACCGTCGTCTACGTATCGCATTTTTTGGATAACATTCTCGAAGTTTGCGACTCCGTCACCATTCTCCGCGACGGAGATCTGGTAAGAACGGCTCCGCGCGAAAACGAAAGCAAGGATACCTTGGTTTCGGCAATGCTCGGCGGCGGGCGATCCGAAATTTCTTTTCCGGAAAAATCTCGCCTTAAGGAGAGGCGGACAGCGCTTGAAGTAAGATCTCTGAGCTCGGCAAACGGAACGCGGGACGCTTCGTTTCATGTCGATCGAGGGGAAATCGTCGGGCTAATCGGACTTGTGGGTGGCGGCCGCACTGAAATTCTGCGCGCCGTCATCGGCGCCGACAAGTCGACCGGCGGAGACGTGCTCGTCCACGGCGAGCCGTACCCGAACAGGAGCATCGCCGAATCCAACAGGCGCGGAATCGTGATGGTTCCCGAAGACCGTCGCAAACTGGGGCTGATCATGACTATGGCCGTTCGCACCAACCTGACGCTGCCGCACTTGCCGTCATTCGCAACTCCGCTGGGACGAATTCTAGCGGCGGCGGAAAAATCGAAGGCTCGCGATGCAATCGATCACTTTCAAGTCAAGCCATCCGATGTCGACGGCGACATTCTCAATTATTCAGGCGGCAATCAGCAAAAAGTACTTCTTGCCAAATGGCTGTTGCGAGACCCTGAAATTGTAATTCTCGATGAACCCAGCCGCGGCGTCGACGTCGGCGCCCGCCGGCGCATTCACGAAGCGATCGCGGAACTCGCGAGCAAAGGCGCGGCTGTCCTGCTCGTGTCAAGCGAACTGGAGGAGGTTCTGGGGCTTGCGCATCGCGCCTATCTTGTCGCGAACGGCGGAGTATTCGATGAATTCGCTCCGGAAGGCAAAACCGAGGTCGATGTTCTGCGGTCGCTGTTTCGGCTGCAGCAGCAACCGCCGGAAGCGAGGGCGCCGTGATGTCCTGGGACAGGTACAGGGTCGCCCGGTTCTTCCAGACCTATTCCGTTCTGGTTATGATCGCGGCGCTCGTTCTAGCCATGAGCCTGCTTAGCGACAGCTTTCTAACCTATCGCAATATTCTAAACATATTGAACCAGAACGCGCCATTGGCGATCATGGCGAGCGCAATGACGCTAGTAATCATCGGCGGCGGATTTGACTTGTCCGTGGGCGCAAGCTTCGCGGTCGCGGGCGTGTGCGCCGCCTGGGTCGCCCTGAATGTCGATCCCTACATCGGATTGCTGGTAGCGCCGCTTGTGGGATTGGCGCTGGGCGCAATCAACGGCATCGTGATTACCAGCCTGAACGTGCACTCGTTCTTGGCGACAATCGCGACGAGCCTTGTTTTCAAGGGCGCGGCCATCGTCGTATCGGACGGGCGGCTTATTCCCGTGAGGCTGGACGACTTCACTTGGCTGGGCCGCGGCAAAATCGGCGGCGTATTCATTGCCGTGATCGTGATGGTCGTCTTCGCATTGATCCTATCGTTCGTTCTGAAGCGCACGACGCTCGGACGAAAGATTTTTTCTGTCGGCGGAAACGAGGAAGCCGCCGTTCTTTCGGGCATTCGCACGGACCGGGTCAAAATCGCGACATTCGCTATTGCCGGATTGGCGGCCGGACTGGCCGCGGCAATATCGGTCTCCCGAATCTCCATGGGGCAGGCCAGCGCCGGAACCGGCATGGAATTGCAGGCCATCGCCGCCGTAATTCTCGGCGGCACAAGCATCTATGGCGGCGTAGGAGCCGTTTGGCGAAGCGTCGCGGGCGTGCTGCTGCTGGCTCTAATCAACAATGGATTCAATATCCTGAACGCGGACCCGTTCTTCCGCGATCTTACGACGGGGATCGTCATTCTCGGCGCTATAGGAATTAGCGTTGCGGGACGCCCTCGATAATCATTCGGTGAATCCCCGAATCAAGCGCGCTTCCGCGGAGCGTAAACCGAATTTCGGCCTGAAAGCGCCGCAGCGATAATCCGTTTTTCGAAGCTCTTCGCGCAGTCGCCGCGCTATGGCGCGGCGCCGAGCAACTAGGCGGTTGCATTCAAGCCCACAGGACTTATTATCCATTCCCAGCCTACGGCTATGCGCAAGTCATCGCCGTTCAAATTCGGAGGAGAAAAATGGTAGAAACTCGAAAGGCATCGATGATTACAAAGATCGGCATGGCCGCGGCCTTAGCTGCGGGAACGGCGTTTTCGCCAGCCATGTCGGACGAAATTAATATTTCATTTGTCGTGAAGGATATGACGAACCCATATTATTGGCGAATGGGCGAAGGAGCGAAGCAAGCCGCCGAGGACCTAGGAATAAATCTTTCCTGGATGTCCGCTCAGTTCAACGGCGATATCGAAGGTCAGATCGGCGTTGTCGAAGGCGAACTGGTTAAAGGTCCGAACGCGCTCGTGCTCGTCCCGATGAATGCGACCGCTCTCATTCCGAAAATCATTGAAGCGAACAATATGGGCATACCGGTTATAACGGCCGATACCAGAGCGCAGGAGGGGCTAGCCCAGATCGAAACGTTCGTCGGCCTCGACGAACGGGAATCTTTCAAGGGCATGGCCGAGTATGTCGTTGAGCAAATGGGCGGCGAGGGCCAGCTTGCAATCCTTGAAGGGTTCCGAGGAAGCTCGACCGCCGAACTCCGTCTCGAAGGCATGATGGAAGTGTTCAACGCGGCTGAAGGAATCGAAGTCGTTGCTTCGATTTCCGCGGAATGGGATCGCGAAAAGGGCTTGAAAGCCACGGAAGATATTCTTCAGGCGCATCCGGATGTCGATGCCATCGTCGCCTCGAACGATCAGATGGCGCTAGGCGCGATACAGGCGGTGAAGAGCGCGGGCAAGCTCGACGAAATTTTAATTGTCGGCGACGACGCGATTCCATCGGCGCTTTCGGCTCTGGTTTCGGGCGAATTGGACGCCACCATCGACGGCAATACCGACCGCGTCGGCTACGAGGCCGTGGTCGCCGCGTACAACAAGGTCGTTAACGACGCGGATCTAGACGATTGGATCGTCGTTCCATCGTCGATCATGCTGAAGGACGATGTTACCGAGGAATATCTCGCGGGCCGCGGGATTACCCTCGAATAAATTCTGATTCCAGCCGCAACGCAGCCGGCGGCGTCCAGCCGCCGGCCTTCCGAAATTTGCAAGCCGGGCGCGACATGCCGAACCAAACTCCGCTGGTCAGAATGGAGAATATCTCCAAGCACTTTGGCGGCATTCAGGCGCTGACCGACGTATCCGTTGAACTCTTCGCGGGCGAGGTCGTGGGAATTCTCGGCCACAACGGCGCCGGCAAGTCTACGCTAATCAAGATTCTCTCAGGCGCCGAGCAAGCGGACAGCGGCCGAATTTTCATCGGCGGCGAGGCTGCGGACATCCAAAATCCAAATGATGCTCGAAGCTACGGCATCGAAACGATCTACCAGGAACTGGCGCTTTGCGGAAATCTGGACGCCCCGTCGAATCTTTTCATGGGACGGGAGACCGAAAGCCTGGGTTTGCTCAACAAGTCCTATATGCGCTCGGAAACCGACTCGATTCTGGCGAAGCTCGGGATAAAAATCAAGTCGCTGGATGTAGAGGTGGAAAACCTGTCGGGAGGACAGCGGCAATCGATCGCGATCGGCCGCGCCGTTTATTTTCAAGCTAGGATACTGATTATGGACGAACCGACGGCCGCGCTGGGCATGGAGGAAACCAAGCTCGTCATCGACTTAATCCAGGAATTGAAAAAAAGCGGCATCGGAATATTCTGGATCAGCCACGACATTCACGACATTTATTCGTTTACCGACCGGGTTGCGATCCTCAAGGGGGGCCGGAACGTAGTAACCTGCGCGACGCAAGCATGCTCTCAAGAGGAAATCGTTTCGATGATCATATCCGGCATCCCCGCTCCCTCGCTCCTGAAGGATCGGCCGATGGCGGCAGCCGCCAATACAGCCTAGCGCTCGATCATGAAGAATCTTTTTTTCAAGTTACAAAGTTATCCGCTTGCCTGGATCGTCCTGGTAGCGTGCCTGATTGCGCTAACCATATCCGCGCTGTCGCCGTATTTTCTTACGGTCAACAACTTTTCGAACCTAATGAAGCAGGTTTCGATCGTCGCAATACTGGCGGCCGGTCAATCCATCGTCATCATTTCCGGCGGAATCGATCTTTCAGTCGGATCCGTCCTGGCTCTGACGGCCGTAACCATCGGATGGCTCGTTCAGAACGGCGTAAGCCCCGAAATCGCGACCGTATGCGGAGTCGCGGTCGGCACATTTGCGGGATTCCTTAACGGCGTCATTATCGCAAAAGGCAAGATTCCGCCATTTATCGCGACTCTGGGCATGCTAGGCATCGCGCGAGGCGTCGCGCTTGTCATTACAGGCGGAGTTTCCTACCAGGTGCTAACGCCGCTTTTTCTTTTCATCGGAAACGGCAAGCTTTTCGGCCTCCCCATTCCCATCTACTTCGTCATCGTAGCATATGCGGCAACTCATTTCATGCTTTCCAGATCGAAGTTCGGACGGCATGTGTACGCGATCGGCGGCGATGAAAGTGTCAGCAGGCTGGAAGGTATCAATGTCGATGGCCGTAAAATCGCGATCTATGCTTTAAGTGGCTTTTTCAGCGCCGTTGCGGCGGTGGTCATGGTCGGGCGGCTAGCTTCGACGCCTCCGAATGTTGCGTTCGGCATTGAACTGCAAGCAATTGCGGCTGTCATTATCGGAGGAATCAGCTTTGCCGGCGGCAGGGGAATCGTTCTGACATCCTTCGTCGGCGCATTGATCATGGCGATGATTACAAATGGATTGAATATTCTAGGCGTCTCGTCCTTTTGGCAGCAGGTCCTGATCGGAATTGTCATCATCGCCGCTGTCTGGGTTGACAATATAAAATCCGCTCGACGAAGATAGCCGGGATTTTTCCCGTCCGATCCTCTGAACCCCCGGCGCTTCTTCGATTTCAGCATCCGCAGGCCGGCCCGCGCGTCGAATGCAGGCATCGGCGCATTTTTCGATGTTTCGGCATCTCGGCGCGACAGCAATCGCTTCGACGACCATTTTTCCAGCAATAGCCGGACAAGCTCCGAAAGGGCCTGCCGACGGCATTGGGCTTCAGGCCCTAGAGATTCCGATGGCCAAGGCAAGAATCCTTGCATCGGATCAAATTAATCGCACCGGTACAAAAGCGGACCTTTCGGCGCGCCTAATCGACATTGGAGTCCGAGCGCAAGCTTTCCGCGCGTATTGCGGATCTAGCATAATTTTCGCGATAGATCCGGTCGCGCAGCCACAAGCGGCAACCAACGAATCCTGCGAGCAATCGAGCAAACCATCCGCACGGCCAAATACGCCGGGGGCGGCGGCTGCTTCAAGTTCGCGTCGAAATGCGTTTGCGAGAATCACAAAAAAGGAAGCAGGCGCTAAGCATGGGCGACAAGCCGAATTTCCTTTTTCCAATGACGGGCCAGCAGCGATTGGGGTGGCTATGCTTTTATGGTCGCCCCGTCGCAAAAACGCCGAATATGGTTTCAATTGCGACTTGGGTCATTCTTTTCAACGGGTTTCGAGCTATTGCCCTCGCCTTGCTGTTTCCGCGATGCCGTCGCCGTCACCGTCTTCCGCGACCTCGACCGGCCTGCAGCCAGGGCTGCTTGCGCGGCGGTTCGGTTTCACGACCGAGGTTGCCGCGACGTAATGGCATCGTCCCGGCTGGAGCAAGAATCAATTTGAAATTGAGTTCGGCATCTTCGGCGCAACAGCGAATATTTTTCAGAATCATTGACATGCGCCGCTAGGAATCCGACTAAACCGCATCATGAATGAAAATTTTTTCTCATCCGATTCCCCAGTGCTCCCGTGAATTAGTCAGTGCCGATACTACCTCCAAACCGACTTTCAATCTCACCGGATCGCTTGTTCGCGCTTTTGGCGCTGTCAACGGCCGTGGGACAAGGCGCACTGCACATCGTACTTCCCGCTCTAGGCGAAATCGCGCGCGATTTCGACGTGTCTTTCGGGGTTGCTCAGCTCACGGTTTCAGTATCGATGCTGGCCATGGCGGCCATGACGGTGGTAGCGGGACCGCTGGCGGACATCTTCGGCCGCCGTCCCGTCTTTCTCGGCGGATTGATTCTATTCCTTGCCGGCAGCATGGCCGCTACGATTTCACCGACAATTTTCTTCGTCATTGCCGGAAGAATAGTTCAAAGCGCGGGCGGAGTTATTTTTCTTGTTTTGGGACGAACGATTTTGCGCGATCTCTACGAAGGTCCTGTCGTGGCCAAGGCCGTGGCATTCCTTGTAATCGGGCAAGTGATCGGCTCGGCGCTGTCGCCTGTAATTGGAAGCCTTATTATCGTGGCGGGCTCCTGGCGCTGGGTTCTCGGATTTACGGTCGCGATGGGTGCCGTGATGCTGGTTTTCGCAGCAATAAATTTACAGGAGACGCGGTCGAAGGAGATTGAATTTTCCAGCTCCAAGTTCTGGAAAATCACCAGGACTCTGCTGAAGCGACCCGATTTCTGGGCGGCTGCTCTTATCGGCTCGGTCACGATGTCGATGTTTTTCTCGATCATTTCAAGCGGATCCTGGGCGGTCAGCGAGAAATTCGGGTTGAATCCTATCTACTACGCCTATTTGATGCTTGCCCTAAGCGCATTCTTCATCGTCGGCAATTTCCTCAGCGGAAGGTTCGTTGAGCGCATTGGCCTGCTACCATTGCTTTCAATCGGCTCGACCGGCATCGTTGCGTCAGCGGCTGCATTCTGGATCGTAATCGGAGCCGATGCCGCTCTTTGGGTCTATCTTTTGCCCGGAAGTCTTTTTGCCCTGGCTAACGGATTCGTGCTGGCGAATTCAGTCGCCCTGGCGATCGGAATTGAACCGCAAGCGGCTGGCACGGCATCGGGAATTGCAGTGCTATGCCAATTGGGGCTGGCGGCTATTGTTTCGCAATTCGCGGGAAACCTGCTGCCGACACACGGTTTGATCGCCTTGGCAATTATTCTAGTAATTTGCGCGGCTGCGGTCGTGCTGCTGCTCGCGGTGCTCCTGCGCCGTTCTGTCATTCCGAAAATTCCATAGGAGGCGATTTGGATGGATTTAGGCATTAAAGGCAAGCAGGCCCTCCTCTGCGCATCCAACGCCGGGCTGGCGCTGGCATGCGCAAGAGCGATTGCCGCGGAAGGAGCGGATGTCGTGATCAACGGGCGAAATCCGGAAAAAACCGAGGAAGCCGCCAGGAAATTACGTGAAGTCGCTACCGGCAGCGTCGAATTCGTTATTGCCGACATTTCCACGGATGAAGGTCGGTCCGCGCTTCTCCGCGCCTGCCCGTCGCCAGACATTCTACTTAACAACAATGCCGGACCGAAGCCGAAGCTATTTCTGGAAACGGACCGGCGCGACTGGGTCGAGACTTGCAACTCGAACTATATCACGCCGATACTGCTAGTACACGCGATTTTGCCTAGTATGATAGAGCGCGGATTTGGCCGCATTGTCAACATAACATCCGCTATGGTTACTACACCGCGACCACATCAAACTCTGTCCTCGGGCGCGCGCGCAGCACTCACCGGCTCGCTAAAGGCACTCAGCCTCGAGGTGGCTAGGCATAATATCACGATCAATAACATGCTTCCCGAACGCTTCGAAACCGACCGCCAGCACCAGCTGGCAAAGGCGGCGGCGGATCGCCACGGAATCACCTATGAGGCTGCTCGTCGAGCGCAAGTTGACTCAATCGCTGCAAAACGCATGGGAAATCCCGAAGAATTCGGCGCGACATTTGCGTTCATTTGCTCCGTCCACGCAGGATTTATTTCAGGCATGAACTTTCATCTCGACGGCGGCTCTTATCCGGCTCTAATCTAGCTCGCAAATCCTGTGTTCGACTTGGGCGTGGGTCAGATTAGTTCCTTGGACCGCTTTTTTCTTCTTCTCCCAATCCTCCCGGATATCTTCAGCCGCTCGCAGACCACGCTTCGGCAGGCCCCTTCGATTACGCCGGAGCCGACCGGAAGGCCGGAGTCTCGGTATCGCGGATGGTCCATCTTCGAGCGATTGCTTTCGAAGCAGGCGACCGTTTCGCCGGCTTTCTCGTGGCGCGTCGCATGCGACTTGAGCTCCTCGACGACCGGCTGGAGCCGCTCGGACCTGACCATGCCGCGCCAGCGCTTCGCGAGGGCCTTCGCCACGTCGGAGAGCCGCTTCAGCACATGGCAGAGGTCGAGGATCTGGACCGCGCCGGGGACGAGATCGTCGACCGTGCTCCAGATCCGGGCCCCGCCGTCGCTGAGCGCGAAGGGCGACGGCTCCCCTCCGGCGGCGCTCTCGATCGCGGCCGCCACTGAAACGCTGTCCGGGTCGCGCTGCGCGTTCCCGGTCTTTTTCTCCGGCGGGCCGAAGTTGAAGAACGCCGCCACCTTGACCTCGCGGGTTTTCGCGGAGCCGTCCTCCTGCTTGCCGGCGCGGGCCGCAACCTCTTGTTTTCGCACCGGAATACCGGTGCCGTCGATGGCCGTGCCGCAGACCGACGCGCCCGGGTCGAGCGGCTCCGTCTTCGACAGCTCCCACTCCTGGACCTTCTTGCCGACCTTCCTTGCCTTGCGCCCGACCTAGCTCGGGCCGATCAAATGGCGCATCGATTCGAAAACCGGATCGCTCGCGCGGCGCGCGCCGACCTCGGCGTTGAAGCGGGCGACGACCTGCAGCAGCCCGTGCGAAAAGCTCTCCCCGGCTACGCCGAGCGCAAGGTCTCGCGGAGCCACGCCGCTCCCGCGCGTCGCGCAATGGCAGTATTGTCGCCCGACGGCAATCGTCCCGAAACGGGTCGCTATTGCTTTTTCTTTCGGCCCTTGCAGGCCGACTCCGCGCCGCGCCCGCAGTCCAGCGCCGCCTCCCCGTCGGAGCGGTCGGCGTCCAGGCGACGCTCCAGCGTGTTCCGAGCCGCCAAGTGCGAGCCGTCCCACAGCGCCGTCTCGGCCGCCTCGAAGTTCATATCGTCGACGCTGCCGGGACTCAGGCCCTCGGCCAGCGCCTCGATCCGGTCCAGCGGCGCACCGCCCAGGATCTCGCGCACCTCGCGCAGCTCTTGCAGCTCCGCGTCCGGAGCGCCTCGCGACATCAGTTTTTCCAGCGCGCGGTCGATATTCGCCAATGCGCGGCCCTGGACCGCGCCCGGCGGCTTTTGACTTTTCATTGCGCTGCTCTTGTTCTTTTGCTCGTGCCTTGCCGCATTGCGGCACCGAGCGAATCAACCCGCAATACGGTCTAGGAGCTTTTTTTATCCACACCCTTGACCGATTGCCGATTCTGCAATATTTTTCTGTTGTTGAATAATTTTTTGATGTGGAATGAATCAGCAATGCGCGGCTCGGCAAAACGGAAAGACGAGGAAAGCTTGGCGATTCGCGCGGCATGGCTTCATCATGCCGGAGGAATGACGCAGGCAGCCGTGGCAAAGAAGCTTGGACTGGCCAGTGCAAAGGCGCATCGGCTGATTGCGCGGGCTAGCCGGTCAGGCGCCATAAAGGTGACAATCGACAGCGAAATCTCGGAATGCCTCGCGCTGGAAGGCGAATTGTCCGAACGCTACGGGCTTTGCCACTGCGAAGTCGTACCGGATCTGGACGAGGACAGCCTGCCGCTTCGCGCGCTCGGCATTGCCGGTGCGTCCTATCTGCGGCGCGAACTGGAGAGCGGCCGGCACGAGTTGATCGGCATCGGGCACGGCCGGACGCTGGCGGCTGCGGTTGGCCAGCTGCCTTGTCTCGATGCGGGGCGGACCAAGTTCGTCTCGCTCCTGGGTGGACTGACGCGCAACTATGCAGCCAATCCGCATGACGTGATGCACCATCTCGCCCATAAAACCGGCGCAACAGCCTATTTCATGCCTGTCCCGTTCTTTGCCAATTCCGCCGACGACCGCGAAGTGCTGCTCGCGCAGCGCGGCGTCCGGGAGGTCCTGGGCCTTGCGGCGAGAACGGATCTCAATTTCGTCGGGATCGGCACCGCCATGCCGGCGGCTTCGCTGGTCTCCAGCGGCATGATCGAGATGGACGAGATTGCGGACGTGAAAGAGAAGGGCGGCGTAGGCGAATGTCTCGGCCGTTTCTTTGACGCAGACGGAAATGCCATCGAGACGGCCCTTACCGCGCGCACGCTGTCGGTTGCGCTGGACGATCTCGGAAACAGCAGAATTGTCGCCCTTGCCGGCGGCATCGACAAGATCGGAGCGATCCGGTCTGTAATGATGAGCGGCCAAGTGAACGCGCTCATCACCGACGAGCGCACCGCCAATGCGCTGGCAAACAACTAGCCGTCCTGGCAGGACACCAACGAGAGGATCCCAAATGTACGACAAGGAAAAGCAGCTGATCGACGCCTATATGCGAGGCACTGTCAGCCGCCGCAGCATGATCAAGGGACTGGGCGCAATGGGCATGACCGCAGCCACCGCGGGCGTACTGGTCAACGCGGCCGCCACGCAGGCGCTGGCACAGAACGGTTTCGATTGGAAGAAGCACTCGGGCACAACCGTCAAGCTGCTCCTGAACAAGCACCCCTATACCGACGCCATGATTGCGAACCTTGACAACTTCAAGGCACTCACGGGCATGGATGTCGTCTATGACGTCTTCCCCGAAGACGTCTATTTCGACAAGGTCACGGCCGCGCTTTCCTCCGGCTCGTCCGAATACGACGCCTTCATGACCGGTGCCTACATGACCTGGACCTATGGTCCGGCCGGCTGGATCGACGACCTCAACGAGTACATCTTTGACGAGACCAAGACGAACCCCGACTACGACTGGGGCGACATGCTCGAGGGCGTACGCAAATCCTGCGCCTGGAACGGGCAGCCGGGCGGCGAACTTGGTTCGGACGACGCGAAGCAATGGTGCATCCCCTGGGGTTACGAACAAAACAACCTCACCTACAACGGGTCCATGCTCGCGAAGGCAGGTGTCGCGGTGCCGACCAACATCGACGAGCTGGTCGAGGCCGCCGCCGCCGCTCAGGCCGCCAATGACGGCATCTACGGCATCGGCGTCAGAGGCTCGCGCTCCTGGGCGACGATCCACCCGGGTTTTCTGTCCGGGTATTCCAACTTCGACCAGAAGGACCTCAATGTATCCGACGACGGCACTCTGTCGGCGGCAATGAACACGAAAGTCTCGAAGGCGTTCCACCGCAAGTGGGTGAAGATGATCCAGGATTCCGGGGCACCCGACTGGTCGACCCATACCTGGTACCAGGTCGGCACCGATGTCGGCGCCGGCAAGTCGGCGATGATCTACGATGCCGATATCCTCGGATACTTTATGAATGGCGGCGGCAATGCCATGGCGGGCGAACTCGCCTACGCACCGTTCGCGGCCAATCCCGCGGCCTCAGCGCCTACGCCGAACATCTGGATCTGGTCGCTGTCCATGTCCACGTTCTCCAAGCAGAAAGATGCCGCCTGGCACTTCCTGCAATGGGCCTCCGGACCCGAGCACGGGCTCTTCGGTGCAAGCCAGATGGACTTCGTGAACCCGGTCCGCGCCAGCGTCTGGGAGGATGCGGGATTCCGCAAGCGACTGAGTGATTCCTATCCAGGCTATGTCGAGATGCATGACGTCTCAGCGCCGGGCGCCTCGATCAAGTTCACCGCGCAACCCCTGTTCTTCGACCTGACCACCGAATGGGCGGCGACTCTCCAAAAGATGGTCGCAAGCCAGGTGCCGGTCGACGAAGGCCTCGACCAGCTGGCCGAAAGCGTGAACGCGCAGCTCAAGGACGCCGGCCTCGGCTGATCCGCGACTCCGGGGCGTCCGCGCTTGCGGACGCCCCCTTTGACCCGCGACAAGACCTTGACGCCGGGTTGCGACGGCCACGGGCTAGAAGGGGAGTGTTTCATGTCCGATGCCGTCGTCCCAGCAAAGAGGAAGGGCTTTCGGATCAGTCCGGGCGCCCTGCCCTACGTGCTGAGCCTGCCGGCGCTTCTCGTCTGCATCGGCATACTGGTCCCGTTCTTCACGGCCGTCGCCTATTCGCTGCAGCGCTACCGGCTGTCGCAGCCTTGGGCGCGGCGCTGGAACTGGGGCGAAAACTACTGGAATTTTCTTTCCGACAACTCCTTCTGGAACACGTTGCAGGTCTCGCTGACTTACGCGATCCTGACCGTTGGTCTCGAACTTGTCCTGGGCCTCTGCATCGCGCTTCTACTGCAGAAGCGGACGCGGTTCAACAATTTCGTCTCCATAATGCTGCTGATGCCGCTGATGACCGCGCCGGCCCTCGCCTCGCTCATGTGGAAGCTGATGACCAACCCCGGCTTCGGGATTCTGAGCTACTTTGCCTCGCTGATCGGACTCGAGGATTTCCGCTGGGCGTCAGACCCCTCAACCGCGATGCTGACCGTCGTTCTGGTCGACATGTGGGTCTACACGCCCTTCATCATGATTCTCCTCCTGGCCGGTCTCCGCTCGCTGCCCAAGCAGCCATTCGAGGCGGCCGCGCTTGACGGCGTGCCGCGGCTCTTCGTCTTCTGGCGGATCACGTTGCCGATGTTGACGCCCTACCTGCTGACGGCAACCCTGTTCCGGGCGATCGAGTCGGTGCAGCAATTCGACATCATCTACGCGATGACCCAGGGCGGTCCGGGCGACAAGCTGACCGTCTTTCAGGTCGAGGCCTATCTGAACTTCTTCCAGTCAACCAATGTCGGGCGTTCGGCCGCCTTGCTGATGATTCTGTGGGTGATCACCTATGTGCTCTCGATGATCTTCATCAAGCAGTGGTTGAAACTGCGCGAACGCCAGCGCGGGGAGGCCTGAGCAATGGACCAGACATCGACCCTCGAGAAGGTTCTTCGCCGAGTCGCGATTTCGCTGGTGATCCTATTCTTCATGTTCCCGATTTTCTGGATCGTGCTCATGAGTTTCCAGACGAACGAGACGATCCTTCGGGTGCCGCCATCGATCGTCTTCGAGCCCACCCTCTCGAACTATGTCGCACTCATCACCGGCAGGCTTGAGACGCAGGCCGGCACGCTCGAGGTGAACTTCATGTCGAACCTCTGGAACTCGCTCTTCCTTTCGGCGGGCTCGGTTGCGGTCGGCTTGATCCTCGGCATCCCGGCGGCCTACGCTTTCGGAAGGATCAAGTTCCGCGGGTCGGAGGACATTGCCTTCACGCTGTTGTCTTTCCGCTTCGCCCCTCCGCTTCTGGTGCTCCTGCCGCTCACGATCTACTTCCAGAAGATCGGACTCGCTGACACCTATTTTGGGCTGATCTGGGTCTATCAACTCATTGTCTTGCCGCTGATCCTCTGGATCGTCCGAGGCTATTTCGAGGACATTCCCGCCGATATCGAATATGCTTACCGGATCGCAGGCCACTCCTGGTTCTCGACCTTTCGCAAGGTCGCGCTTCCCTTGGCCATGCCGGGGATCGCGGCGGCAGGGCTTCTGGCCTTCATCTTTGCCTGGAACAATTTCATCTTCGCGCTCGTTCTTGCTTCAGCCGACAAGCAGCCGGTGACCGTGGGGGCGCTCGCCTTCGTGACTGCTTCCGGCATCCAGTACGGCCAGGTGGCTGCGGGAATCGTGCTGTCGATCCTTCCTACTCTTGCGCTGGCACTCTACGCGCAGAGGTACCTTGTCGAAGGCCTGTCGCTCGGCGCAGTAAAGGGATAGGCCGATGTCGATCCAGCTTTCGGACGTCCGCAAGTCCTTCACGAATGATCTGGTGCTCGACGGCGTGTCGCTCGACATTCCGACTGGCGAAACGCTTGTTCTCTTCGGCCCTTCCGGAGCAGGCAAGACGGTGCTTCTTCGCCTGATCGCAGGAGTGATCGACCCCGACGGGGGCCGGATCATCGTCAACGGCGCCGACATGGAAGGGGTGGTGCCCGAAGACCGCGGCATTGGAATGGCGTTCCAGAATTTCGCGCTCTTCCCGCACATGGACGCGCATGCGAACATCGCGAGCCCGCTGACCGCGCGGCGCGAAACCCGCTCCGGGATCAAGGCGCGCGTGAAGGAGGTCGCGACACTCCTGAAAATCGACCACGTGCTCGCCCATCGGCCGATGGAATTGTCGAACGGGCAGAAGCAGCGAACCGCTCTCGGACGGGCGCTGGCGGCGGAACCGTCGATTCTCCTGCTGGACGACCCGCTCAGAAACGTCGATGCCAAGCTCCGCTTCGAGATGCGGCTGGAATTGCCGCGCCTTCTCAAGGAGCAGAACGCGACGGTGATCTTTGTCACGCAGGACTACAAGGAGGCGATGGCGCTCGGCGACCGGATCGCGGTGATGGGTGATAGCGGCATCGTCCAGATCGGCACGCCGGAAGAGATCTACCTGCGCCCGAGCTCGACCCGCATTGCACGGCTGTTCGGAGACCCGACGATAAACCTCCTTGACGTCGTTCCGGAAATCGGCGCGCACGGGCCGATCATCCAGCTTTCCGGCAGGGAGATCGCGATCTCCGGAAGCTACGCGGGAGCGGTCGGCCAGGCATGCAGCCTCGGTATTCGCCCTGAGGCGATCCACTTCGTCGAGCCCGGTGCTCCGGGCGCGTTCCCGGTCGAGATCGAGGCCGAAACTCCGCTGAACGAAAAGACGGTGACCCTTGCGGCGACCCGGAATAACCGCGAAATCCTTGTGTCCCGCCCCTCCGGCGCTCCGGGCCCGGATCGCGGCAGCGCGCATGTCGCGTTTGACATGGGCAACGCGCTCCTGTTCGACCTTGCGACCGGAGCCCGAATGATAGGTACCGACGCCCCGGCGAACGAGATGTCGAAATGAACGGCGCGGTGCTCAGGCTGGAGAATGTCGACAAGTTCTACGGAGCCGTCGGGCACGGGGTCCATGCGGTTCGCAATGTCAGCATGGATGTCGGCAAGGGCGACATAATCGCGCTCCTGGGCTCTTCCGGCTGCGGCAAGACCTCGACACTGCGCATGATCGCGGGATTCGAGGAGACAAGCCGGGGCAAGATCCACCTGTCTGGTCGCGAGGTGCAGACCCTTCCGCCTGTCAAGCGTCATGTCGCCATGGCATTCGAAGGCTATTCACTCTACCCGACGGTCAATGTCCGCGACAACATCGCCTTCGCCCTGAAGGCGCAGCGGCTGCCGAGGTCGGCGGTGAACGCCAAGGTGGCCGAAGTTGCCGAGATGCTTGAAATCGGCGACATTCTCGAACGAATGCCGAATTCCCTTTCGGGCGGGCAGCAGCAACGCGCGTCCTTGGCTCGAGCGCTGATCCGGGACGCCAACCTCTATCTTCTCGACGAACCGATGGGCCAGCTCGAACCGCAGCTCAGAACGCTCCTCAGAGGCCGGCTCAAGCACTTCATCAAGGAACGCGGCATGACCGCGATCCTCGTTACGCACGACCAGACGGAAGCGAATGCGCTGGCCGACCGAATCGCGGTGATGGAGGACGGGGTGCTGCAGCAATTTGCCAGCCCTGCCGAACTCAAGGAACGTCCGGCAAACCTGTTCACCGGCACGTTCGTCGGTGAACCGCCAATGAACGTGTTTCCTGTATCGGTCGCGTCCGACGACGGGAGGCTCGTCTTGCGCTTTGATGGCGGACAGTCCCTTGCTTACCCGGAAAACGCGTTTGCGGCCGAGGTGCGTGCTGCGCTCTTCGCAAGGGGACAGGTTGTCATCGGCGTCAGGCCGTACGCGGTTCGCCGTTCCGGGACCGGGGCGCCGGCGAATGTGCTGACGAACCAGTGGCTCGGCGATCAGAGCCATGTTTCAGCGAGTTTCGCCAAGGGCACGATCATCCTGGTCGAGCATGATCGGGCGCATGTCGCGATCGGCGACCGGATACTGATTGAACTGAGCCCGGCAGACCTCCATGTCTTCGATCCCGAAAGCGGCATGGCCATCAGCCACGGTCGCGAGCTGGCCTGATGGCTGAATGCGGCGGGGATATCCTGATCGGCATCGATGCGGGCACATCCGTCATCAAGTCGATCGCGTTCGATCTTGCCGGCAGGCAGATCGCCATCGCATCGGTCGCGAACCGTTACGTCACGCGTCCGGACGGGGCCGCCGTGCAGTCCATGGATGACACCTGGACCGATTGCGCCCGCACGCTCAGGGAGCTCGGCGGAAAGGTCGACCGGCTTGCAGAGCGGACAGCCGCGCTGGCGGTGACGGGCCAGGGGGACGGAACCTGGCTGATCGACCGCGACAACCGGCCAGTGACGGAGGCGTGGCTCTGGCTCGATGCGCGCGCGGCGCCGGTCGTCGAGCGGTTCCGTGGCACCGAAGCCGACCGTGAACGCTTCCGCATCACCGGCGCCGGGTTCAATGCCTGCCAGATGGGCGCACAGCTCGCCTGCATGAAGGAGATCATGCCTGAAGCAGTCTCGGCGGCGGATGCCGCGCTGCACTGCAAGGACTGGCTATATCTGAACCTTACGGGCGTTCGTGCGACGGGGCCGTGCGAGGCGGTCTTCACCTTCGGAGACTTCCGGACCCGCGCCTATGACGACAGGGTCGTGGAAGCCCTGGACCTGTTCCCCGAAAGGCGGCTTCTGCCGGAAATCCTGGACGGTTCGCAAGTTACGCACGGCCTGGGCGAAGCGGCGGCAGCCGTGACTGGGCTGCGCAGGGGCACCCCGGTGACGCTTGGATATCTCGATGTGCCCTGCACGGCGCTGGGTGGTGGAATCTATACCTCGGGCAGCGGTGCCGGCTGCACGATCATCGGTTCGACCGGGATGCACATGCGCGCGACCCCTGCGTCCGGCGCATGTCTCAACGAAGACATGACCGGCTATGTCATGTGCCTTCCCGTTCAGGGAATGGTCGCCCAATGCCAGTCGAACATGGCTGCGACGCTAAATGTCGATTGGCTTCTGAACCTTGCCGAAAGCCTGCTGGGCGAGTTCGGCCACGCAGGCATCCGTTCGGAGATGATTGCACGAATCGACGACTGGGTGAAGGCGGGCACGCCCGGCCGCGTGCTCTACCATCCCTACATTTCCGACGCCGGCGAGCGCGGGCCGTTCGTCGACCCCGCGGCACGGGCCGCGTTTGTCGGGCTCTCGACCGGGCACCGCTTTCCCGACCTCATGCGAGCAGTCGTGGAGGGCCTGGGACTTGCAGGGCGCGACTGCTACGGCGTGATGGGCGATCTGCCCTCCGAGATTCGGCTGGCAGGCGGCGCGGCACGTTCGGACATGCTGCGGCGAATTTTTTCCGCGTCGGTTGGCGTTCCCGTGCGCCGCTCGCTTCGCGAAGAGGCCGGCGCGGCCGGGGCGGCGATGATGGCGGCCGTCGCGATCGGTGCTTACCCCGACATCGAGGCGTGCATCGCCAAATGGGTGACGCCCTGCCTCGGAGGAATCGAGGCGCCGGATCCAGCGTTGTCCGGAATCTACGAGGATATCTATCCGGCCTATCGGGCAGCGCGCGAGAGCCTGTCGCCCATTTGGGCCGCACTTTCGGAAACTGGCAGGCGGCATGGCTAGCGAGATCGCGATCATCGGCGACCACTTCATGCTCCCTGAAGTCTTCGAGGAAAGGGTTCTGGACGCCTGCGGCGAGAAGGTGGTTACGCGAACCAGAAAGGACGACTGGCCGGACGTTCCGATGGAGCACGGCTATGCCAGTCCGGGCATGGATGGGCTGAAGGAGTATCTTGGCGCCGCCGATGACATCGTCGAATTCATCGGCTCGGCCAAGGCCCTTGTCACCCATCTCGCCCCGATGAGCCGGGGGATGCTCGAACGTCTTCCGGAACTTGAGCTGGTCGCCGTCTCGAGAGGCGGACCGGTGAATATCGACATGGAGGCCACCCGGGATCACGGTGTCCTAGTTGTCAATACGCCGGGACGGAATGCGACCGCAGTCGCGGAATTCACGATCGGTGCGATCCTTGCCGAGACGCGCAAGATCCGAGAGGGTCACGAGGCGCTGCGCGCCGGCACATGGCGCGGGGACCTCTACCGTGCCGATGTAACGGGCCGCGAGTTGAGCGAAATGACCGTGGGCGTGATCGGTTACGGAAACATTGGCGCTAATGTCGTCCGACTCCTTCGTGCCTTCGGCTGCCGAATTCTGGTAAACGATCCCTATGTCCAGCTTGATCCGAAAGATGCAGCGGCAGGCATTGAACTGGCCTCGTTCCACCGGCTCCTGGCAGAGAGCGATGTCGTGACGCTTCACGCCAGGGTGACTGATGAAACATGCGGCATGATGAACGCCGAGGCATTTGCGCGAATGAAGGACGGCGCTCTCTTCGTGAACACGGCGCGAGGGCCGCTCTGTGACTACGATTCACTCTACAAGGCGCTGACGGAGGGCGGCCTCGGCTCCGCGATGCTCGATACCTTCGGTGTCGAGCCGGTGGCCTCGGACTGGCCCCTGCTCAGGTTGCCGAATGTCACGCTGACACCGCATGTTGCGGGTGCCTCGTTGCGTACCCTCACCCGTGCGGCGGAACAGGCGGCCGAAGAAGTTCGCCGCTATCTCGCCGGCGAGCCGCCGTGCAACCCGTGCTGAGGTCAGGACAATGAAGGAATCGGACCTGAGAAGCGGGACGGTCTCCGCCTGCAAGTCGCTTGTAGCCGACGGGATGATCCGGGCACTTCGGGAAACGTCTCGGTCCGGACGCGTGACGACATGCTCATCACGCCGACCGCGGTCGGATATTACGTGCTCCGGCCGGAGATGATTGCGCGGATGGCGCTCGACGACGAAGCCGGCATTTGGGATGGACCGAACGCGCCCTCGACGGAGCGGAGGTTCCACCGCGACATCCTGCGCACCAGGGAGGACATAGGCGCGGTGGTGCACACGAATACCTCTTGGTGCACCGTTCCGGCCGTGGCCCGAAGGTCAATCCCGGCGATCCACTACATGTTTGCGGCCTTTGGCGGCCCCGAGAATCGCGTGGCGGAACACGCGCGCTACGGAATTTCAGAACTCAGCGACAATATCATCGAGGCGATGGAGGGACGGAACGCTTGCCTCTTGGCCAATCATGGCATGGTCGTGGTCGGGGCGTACCTGTCCCGCGCGATCTGGCTCGCCGGCGAGCTGGAGGCTCTGGCGTACCAGCACTACCGTGCGCTCGCCATCGGAAGTGGCCATGTACTGACCCCTGCCCAGGTTGCGGAGACCGCGCGCGGCTTCGAGACCTATGGCATCGAGTCGCGAGAGGTGGCGGATTGAACGCATTGGTCGACCTCTGTATTATCGGCGGCGGCATCAACGGCGCGGGCATAGCACGAGATGCCGCAGGTCGCGGGCTGTCGGTCGTGCTCTGCGAAAGGGACGATCTGGCCCAGGGCACTTCATCGCGCTCGGGCAAACTGGTGCATGGCGGACTGCGATATCTCGAATTCCGGGAGTTCCGGCTCGTCCGGGAGGCGTTGATCGAACGCGAGGTCTTGCTGAACGCCGCGCCCCATATCATCTGGCCGATGCGTTTCGTTCTTCCGCACAGTCCGGTGGACCGCCCCGCCTGGCTGATCCGGTCGGGGCTTTTCCTCTATGACCATCTCGGCGGGCGAAAGAGACTTCCGGGCACCCGGACCCTCGACCTTCGGCGCGACCTGGAGGGAGCGCCGCTTCTCGACGAGTACACGAAGGGCTTCGAGTATTCCGATTGCTGGGTGGACGACGCACGCCTCGTCGTGCTGAACGCGCTTGATGCAGCAGAACGGGGGGCGACGGTGCTGACCCGGCATGCCGCTCAAAAAGCGCAGCGTGAACATGATTGCTGGACCGTGACAGTCAGGGACAAGACAGCCAACGAGGCGCGCGACATCCGGGCAAGGGTCTTGGTCAATGCCACCGGCCCCTGGGTGAGCGACGTCGCGACCCGTGTCGCGGGCGCGACATCGCGAAGAAGCGTGCGGCTCGTGAAGGGCAGCCACATCATCACGCAAAAGTTCTGGCAAGGACCGCAAGCCTATCTTGTCCAGAACAGGGATCGACGGATCGTCTTCGTGAACCCCTATGAAGACGGAAAGGCGCTCATCGGCACGACGGACATCGCCTACGAAGGCCGTGTCGAGGATGCCACATGCACTGAGGAGGAAATTGCCTACCTGATCGAGGTCGTGAACCGCTACTTCAAGGAAAAGCTCCGGCGAGAGGATGTGCTGGCGACCTATTCGGGCGTCCGACCGCTCTTCGACGACGGCAAAGGCAATCCCGCCGCTGTGACACGCGACTATGTCTTCGACCTCGACGAGGCGGGAGGCGCGCCGCTTCTGAGCATTTTCGGCGGCAAGATCACTACGTTCCGCGGGCTTGCCGAACGAAGCATGCACATGCTTGCGAGGTTCTTTCCGGAGATGGGGAGCGACTGGACACATGACGCTTCGCTTCCGGGCGGAGAGATGGCTGGCGCGGACTACGTTTCCTTCAGCGAAAGGCTAAAGTCTGAATACCCGTGGTTGCCACGTGCAATTCGCAACCACTATGGACGACTCTACGGCGCGCGCACCCAGCGGGTTGTGGACAATGCGGCATCGTTAGCGGACCTCGGCCGTCATTTCGGGGGCCATCTCTACGAAGCCGAGGCTCGCTACCTTGTCAAGACCGAATGGGCGCAGACCGCGGAGGACATTCTTTGCCGCCGGACGAAGGAATATCTTCACATGACGGAGGGCGAGCAGGCTGGCTTTGCCGAATGGTTCGATGCCTCATTTGCCCCGATCACGTGAGAGAACGGGTGTAGGGCAAGCGTTCGGTCGTGCGGTGGCGACAGTCCGTCACTGCGAAATTGGTACAGGCAACCAGGAATCCAGCGTGCTATTTGGCTGCGAATGGAGATTCGCATCGAGGATATCGGGGCCCCACCCGTTCCTTGCGACGCTGACGACGGGCAGCTGTCGGAGGCGTCGGCTCTCGGTCCGGTCGACTGGAATTCCTTTGCGAGCGCTATGAGCAACCACATTAATTGAAGCAATTGGCGGTTCCCGCGTTCACGGTATTTTGGGATACACGAAACGATTGCGCAGTCGGCGCGGCGCGCGCTCCGGACAACCGTTCACGGCAGCGTCCAGGGCATCGGCGGCAGTCGGACAAAACGGATCGTCACTGCTGGACCGAACGCTTACGGGGTAAGTCTCAAATGGTAAAGTGTTAACCTATTGATATTGCACGACAATTTATTCGTTTTCAATGTTCTAGATTGGGCGGAAAAGGCGGCGAGGCGACAAGCTTCCGAGACTTTGTCAGCTTCCGGCACGGCTGCGCCGCCGCTCGGAAAAAGAAAGACGCACTCCTTCCCGCAATATGCGGTATAGTGAATTTATCCACATACCAGATAAGGAGCGTGTCATGTCGATTTTTCAATTGCTGAACGGTAGTGCAACCGATTTGCGCGATCTGCCGTCCGAATTTTAAGAATGGGTTGAAAAATGGCGCCGGGCCGCGCGACGCAGCCGCGTCACCCGCCTAATAAAGGGCATTGCGCACTCAACTACGTGCAAGCCTACCATGAGGAAGACTTTGCGGAATGTCCGGAATGCCGAAGAGAAAGACCGCTTCATGCTGAAAATTCGAATAGGCGAGAAAAACGTATTCGTTCCAATGGTTAGGATCCGGACCGTACTTCATTAAATGAAAGTAGGCGTCATCCATCCGGCGCGGTACCCGCGTCGCCGTCATCCGCGCGAGCTCGCGCTTTAAATATTCGGAAAAGTCCAATTCGGAAAAGTCTCGGATGACGTAGGGCGTGTTGAACACGACATGGTGACGGCACAAGTGGTGGAACGGCGGAAGCACGCGCACGAACCAGATATCACCCTCGCGACCGACATAGCCGGACGCAACTTCGCAGGACAAGATCTTCAGCGTTCCGACTTCGCGCAGCAGAGCCACTTTGCCCTCGCTGCCGCAATGCACGTAAAATCCCATCCTCGACTGCTGCATCCGCTCGACAACGTCCGTCAACCAGGACGGGCAGTCGTATTCGGTCGCGACGCGAAGCATGCAGGTCCCCATAGTGTCCCGGCTGCTTCCGAACCGAATGTCGAACATCGCCCACATACAGAAAAAGCTGGTGGTCAACGGGCTCATCGGCGGCTCGGACGGCCGATAATCCTCCTTGGCATCATCGTAGGTCCTGACAAAACCCTTGGCTTCTCTCATCGGGTAAATGTCCCCCGCAATGTACGAGACGAAATTATGCCCCAATACGTACAGCTTGTGGCATGGGAAGGGCATCGCGGATTTGTCGAGAGGAAAACCATCTTCGCCGAAACCTAATTCGAGAGCTATCTTCCTCCATTCCAGCCAGACCGCCAGACCGCGATCCTTCGAGCGGCGGGGCGAAATGAATTTCTTCGCGATCTTGTCGGCAACTGAACCCATGATGCTCTCTCAGTCGTTTTCGCTCGCAGGGCCCCCGTACGAACCAGAATATGGCGGCGCCAGCCCCGCGGGGCGAGGCTAAAATTTCTTGATCACGCCGCCGGCCGCCACGCTAATCGGTCCCAGATTCGATTGTTCAGCTTGCAACTTCGCATCGCAAGCAATGCAGGCTGGATCGGCGAAAGACGTTGAATCCCCAAATTCTTCGTGCCTGCCCGCCTCGGCCTCGAGATCGATAATCACCTGCGATGCCTTTCCTTTTTTGACTAGCAGCTTCGCCTCAACGCCCTTGCAATTTTCGCGAAGCGGCTCCAATTTCGATGTTATCTTCGTCCGGCGCAAATCGCATTACAAAAAAGAGGCGGAGTCGGCAATCCCAGACGAAAAATGACAAAATTTACAATAAACCTGAACCGCGCCCTCACACCGGCTTGTCCACTCTAGCTTGTTTACACCGAGCAATTTGAGGAAAAATGCGCGGCGTTCATTCTCCCTCGATCCGTGGTCCAAGCAGTCGTCGATCTTGATTATCGCTTTCACAAAGCGACGATGTACTTCCGGGCCGATGCGCGAGGAATCCGAGACATATCTTAGGGGATTATATACTTGCCTGAAATCCGGCCTCGTCGGTCTCCGGCTCCGACTTAGCTTCCCGCGGTCCCCGGTCAACGTCTCGGCGCAAGATCGCACGGGCCGCCATCTCCGGCGTCCCGCCAGCATAACGCGGGTTGTTGATGATTTCAGGATCCGGCCGTTTGGATTCTGTGGTCAATTCATATCTTCCATAAGATGCAGGGACGGCGGATCGGTCGGCCGTGCGGCATCAACCAACTCGAACCATCTCGTCATCCGGTTTTCACGCGTGCAGCTTTCGCCCCAGTATTCGACAAATAGTGCGTCATCCAATTCGGCAGCAGCCTTGCGGATGGCTTTCATGTTGTTCTTGACGGATCGCAGAATGTAATCGCCGCCTCGTTCGGGACCAGAAACACTGCCGGCACTAAACATGTCTCGCACATTGGATGCCAATACGCCGTGCTGCGTCAGCAAGTAAACGGCGATACCGTCATACTTGCTCCGCTTCCTAGACCCTTGGAATATCTCCGGGCACATCAAGGCCGCTTCCGCACGAAGTGCTGACTGTACCGATGATTCTAGATTCCTGTATAATCTGACGTTGACCGGAATCGTGTGGTCTTGCTCGTTACCAAACCACCACAGCTTTTCGCCCGCTTTCAATCGTTTCTGAACGTCGCCTTTGACAAGAACCATCTTGTCTTTCATGTCTAGGTCCTTGAATTCATCCAATGTCAAATTCAGATTCCGAAAAAAATTGCCGCCACCGTCCATGTCAATCATGTAGCGCGGCGAATGCGATATTCTGATGCCCTTTATGCACTCTTCGTATTTGCTCCAACGCGCTTCGGGAATGTCCGATCGGAAGTATATAAGGTACACACGACTAGCAGCGTCGTCCCGCATTCCCTCGAATATGCTGTTTCCCGTTCCGTGCCATGAAGACCGGGAAGTGAATTTCACCTCGACTCCAAATCCGTTGATGACAATGTCTGGAAATGCGCTGTCGTGGAATGTCGGATTGGCGCCACCAATGCCTTCACAGGAAACCCGCAGTTGTGCCAGTACGGTCTTCTCCAAATAGTCTGCGTCCGAGTATCCAGGCATTCCGGCGCTGGCTTGCTGGTTCATGGCCTGAATTGCCTTTTCGAGACACGCCTCGAACACTTCAGGCGTCATGCGAATACCTGGGACTCAATGGCATTCGCGATGTGCCATGCAAGAACCGGGGGGACGGCATTACCGATTTGTCTTTCCGTCTCTCTCATGCCGCAGGGGAATTTGAAGCAATCCGGGAAAGACTGAAACCGCGCTTGTTCGCGCAGAGAAATACGGCGCGGAAGGGAATAGTGCCATTGTACGTTTCCGTGGTGTTCGGCCCGCATTGTTGTGGCAGGTGCATCCGCTTTCAATTTCCGAGAACCTTGTTCCGGCGACCGTTTGGCCCGGCTCCACACATGCTTGATGTTCGGATCCTCTGTCGCGTCCTCTAAGTCCGATATGGCCGCGCTTGCCGTAATCGGGACATTGACAGACGGATCAGGAAACTTGAACGGCACATCGCCTTTCGCCCCGACAATGAACAGGCGTTCGCGATTTTGCGGAACACCAAAAGACGATGCCAACAGAACCGCCACCGACACTGCATAGCCGGGAAGATGAAAGTCCGAAAGAACCTGATCGCCGAATTCGCAGGACAACAGACCTCGAACGTTTTCAGCCACGAAAACCGCAGGTCGAGTTCGTTCAATGGCCTCGATCATCTTGCAATACAGAACCGTTCGTTGTCCCTGTGCAGCTTGTCGCTTCCCATTTAACGATACGTCTTGGCACGGGAAGCCGCCGAGCAAAATGTCACAACGCTTTGGAAGGTTCGCCATAGCCTCGTCAATGTCCGTCGCGTGAATGTCGTGACCTATGTTGTCACGATATGTTTGACACGCCGCCTTGGATATATCGTTCGCAAACACGATGCGATTGGCCAAAGGCTCGTAAGATTTGCCAAGAAACTCGAACCCCCCAATAAACCCAAGGTCCATACCACCGCATCCGGAAAACAGGCTTGCCAACGACCGCTTCGGACTCGATTCGAAGTGCGGTGCAAATCGCGAATTCGGAACCGGGGCGTTCACGGCCCCGCTCCGGCATTGCCAACCAATTCCTGATACATGATCCGCTTTCCGATCATGCGGGTTACGACCGCTTCCATCTGCTCCATTGTGTCTGCCTCCCTTATGTCACGGCATCCTGCACACTCGCCCAGGTAGCGGTCAAGATGCTTCGCGCCAATGTGATGATAGACGCCCTGACAGCCTCCTCTCTCGAGCATTGCCCGGAACCACTCCATCCCGTTCGTATGCGCCATTTCCCTGACATACTTGCCTACCGAGTGACTGACCGACTCATGGTCCGTGTCAAGGCCCACGTAGGCTTTGGCATCGTCAGTGTAGCCCCCCCCTTTTGGCAGTCTCTTTCGTGATGCCTTCCACGAAGCCTTGCAGCGTCGGTGCGTCGGTTGACTAGAAAACCTTTGCGGCGACCTGAATTGTCTCACGGTCCTTCGCAACTACAACTGCGGACTTGCCTACCGCTCCGCGCCCGTCATTTTCTCGCGCTTTGACTTGGGCATGTTCTTCCGCTCCCCGCCTACATAGGTCTCGTCAACTTCAACCGGACCTTCGATCTCTCAAGCGCGGTCCCGATCCTGACCGAAAACGGCTTCCGGCAGCCTGTGCAGCAATAGGGCAGCCCGGAGGTCTTGGCGGCAACGGCGGTGTCTGTGCAGCCGCAACGCGGGCAATGCCGGCCCTTCGGCCAAACCAGATTCTCGAACCACGCGGTTGCGGCAGCTTCATCCGGGAACATGTCGCCTAGTTCCATGATGGAAATGCCTTCGCGGTAGGACTTTCCGGGTGCGTTTGCCTTGCCAATCTCCCTTGATGATTCGTAGATTAGCGCAGTTCGCCATTTCAGTCAAGCATTAATTCCTATAATGTTTCTATAATCGAATATATGTTCACAAAATAATTCTCTTACGCAAGGTGGTAATCAGGTAAGCTTTTGACGGTGGGCCTGCGCTGAGCGTGGTCGTGGTTCGCCCGTAGCGCGGCGCTGAAAGCGGCGTCGCTTGGAGGCTTTGGCGTCAGGGAGCATAAAATTACGTCCGCTTTACTGCCGGTTCGTCAAGTCGCTGCGTTACACCGGGTTTAGGGTGATATCCGGCTCGTTCTTCCGGGCCGGACCGCAGGCGCCTTCAAGATCTAAAAAATTCCTCCCGCCAACCAGGCCGGGAGGGCCGGTTAAGCAGCCGTTATGGTCAACGCCCACCCAAAGCTGTATTAGCAATCAATTAAGAGAAACGACGTGATTGACATTGTGGCAATACCAAATCTGGAAAGCTATTTCGAATTAGAGCATGCCCCGGAGACTGTCGAGCGTCTTGAGACTCCGGTGCCTGTCATCGACCTTGATGTCGTAGAGAAAAATCTTTGGAAATGGCAGAAGCGCTGCGACAGCGCGGGCATGGCCAATCGGCCCCATGTCAAGACGCACAAGCAAATCGCATTTGCCAAGGCGCAGATGGACATCGGCGCACAGGGAATTACGGTCCAAAAACTCGGCGAAGCCGAGATCATGGCGAAAGCCGGTATTTGCGATATACTTCTAACCTACAATGTCGTCGGACGCCTCAAGCTAGAACGGCTGGCGCGTCTCGTCAAAAATACTCCGATCCAAACGGTCGCAGACAGCAAAAGCGTTGTTGAAGGACTCGCCGCAACCGGATCCTCAATCGGACGCGACCTGGAAGTTATGGTTGAATGCGACACTGGCGGCGGTCGAAACGGCGTCCAAAGCCCGGATGCCGCCATCGAACTCGCCAAATTCATAGACAGCGCTCCGGGCGTCGCCTATCGAGGCCTAATGACGTTTCCAGCAGTCGGAGCCCGGAAGCAATCCGGAGAATTTCTAGCCGAGGCGAAACACCGCGCCGAAAAAAGCGGTTTGCCGACTGTTTGCGTTTCCACTGGCGGCACGCCGGACATGTGGATTGATGACGGCTTGGAATCCGTTACGGAATATAGAGCAGGAACCTATATCTTCAATGACCGGTCGCAGCTTCAGCCCGAAATTTGCCAGGCTTCCGATTGTGCGCTCTACGTTCTTGCAACGGTGGTTAGCCGCCCGACGCGCGATCGCGCAATAATCGATGCCGGAAGCAAGTCGCTGACCAGCGACCTAATGGGATGCAGCGGCTTCGGCATCGATCGGAACAGCGGCTGCGTCCTTTCGGCGCTGACCGAGGAGCACGGGATCCTTGACACGCGCGGCAGCGAACGGCCGCCGCGCTTCGGCGAGCAAGTGCGGGTCATACCGAATCACGTCTGCCCGGTCGTAAACCTTTTCGACAAGGTCGCGATATCGCGCGGCGAAGTCGTCCGGGGCTTCGCTAAAGTCGATGCCCGCGGGGCCGTTCAATAGCGGCGGGATTCAAAGCTGCGCGAAATCGCTCCCGCCCGTGAAAACGCAGCGTCTGCCGACGGTCGTCGAATGCTATTCGACGACTTCGTCGACCCGAACAAGGCGGCGCTCGGCGATGGAACGGTACGCGGCTTCAGCCAGAAGAAGCGCTCTGCGACCGTCCTCGAAACCGGGTGAAGGAGTATTCCCGCTTTCGATGCAATTGGCGAACTCGGACAGCTCCGCCGCGAATGCTTCGGTATAGCGCTCTATAAAGAAGTACAGATAGGGTTCCGACGATTCGGTCCGGTTTCCCGAAAAACGCTGAAGCTCGTGGGGCTTGCGGTTGCCGCTAATCACCATGCCGCCGGAGCCGACGAGTTCGACCCTCTGATCGTATCCGTAGGTAGCCAGGCGAAAATTGTTTATATGGCACTGTTTGCCATCTTCCGTGCGCATGATTATCATGGCGGTGTCGTGGTCATCCAGCTCGTTCATGAAATCCGGGTCGATTAGGCGGCCGCCGATTGCGAAAACCTCGACAGGCTCGTCCACGAGGAAGAATCGAGCCAAATCGAAATCGTGAATCGTCATGTCCCGCAGCAGCCCGCCAGCCGAGAAATAATAGGCTTCTGGAGGCATTTCCGGGTCTCGGGAAGTAATGAATACCTGGCGCAATTCGCCTATTTCGCCCGAGCGCGCGGCATTCGACGCAGCGGCGTGCCCGGGGTCGAATCTGCGGTTGAAGCCGATTTGCACGGGAACATCGCTGCCGGAGATGTTTTTAGCGCATTGGTTAACTCGCGCGATGTCCAGATCAATCGGCTTTTCGCAGAGTACGGGCTTGCCCGCCGCAACGGAACGTTCGATATATTCCGTATGCGTGTCGGTTGTCGATGCCACGAGCACGGCCTTGATCGCGCTATCCGAAAAAATTTCTTCCGCTTCGGCGCACGACCGGACTTCGAAATCAGAAGCGATCTTCTCCGCGGAGGGGCCATGAGCGTCGTGCACCGCGGCCAGCTTTAGCTTAGGATGGGATGCAATGTTTTCCGCATGCATCCGCCCGATTCTGCCGCAACCGATCAGGGCAACAGGAATTTCAACCATATTCTTCTCCCTCTGAATTGAATGTCACTTCACATAAGAGTGCTAGGCGATTGTCAATCGCCCGACATGACTTTTTTGCCGCAATGCGGAATGGATTCGATGCCGGCCGCAAGATTGATTCGGACGGAATCCAGATGCCGAGTTCTCGAAAAATTGGCGTCGCCAGCAATTTTTAGCGATTTCGCATGTTTGCGACACTGGTTTCGGCCGATTACTGGTTGACGCGTTCGAATTCCGGCGCATCAGTCAATTCGCAGAGTCGCCATGCGATCAGTTCGCGACGGAACAGAAATCAATGCCTTCGCAGTTGCAAATTTCAAGGGACCTCGCGGGAATTTTTTGCGCGCTTGCCGCTTCCGTGGGATTTTCGATCACCGATGTGAGTATCAAGTTTTTGAGCGACGGCTATCCGCTGCACCAAATCATATTCATTCGTTCGCTAATTGCGCTCGCTTTGACGCTGACGATCATTATTCCGCTTGAAGGCGGATTCGCCAACCTGAAGACTCGGCGACCCGTTGCGCATTTGATCCGAGGACTTTGCCTAGTGCTAGCCAACCTTATGTTTTTTGCCAGCCTAGCAGTACTGCCGCTGGGCGATGCCGTGGCAATATTTTTTGTGGCTCCGATCATGACCATTACGCTGTCCGTCATTATTCTTCGCGAGCAGGTCGGAGTAAAGCGGTGGTCGGCCGTGGCACTGGGACTGGCAGGCGTCATGCTCCTCGTAAAGCCGGGGATGCAGGGGTTTCAGCCTGCGACGCTGCTTCCCGTAGGCGCAGCTTTCTTCTATTCCGTTATGCAAATTGTAACTCGAAAAATCGGCCTGACGGAGCGCGCGTCGACGATGGCATTTTACATTCATCTGGTATTTGCCGCAGCGAGCATCATTTTCGGCATAGGATTCTACGGGTTCGAATCGGAGTCGAGCCATCCGTCGGTTGAATTTATCACTCGGCCCTGGACGTGGCCCGGGCAACTAGATTTCGCTATTATGGTCGGCGTCGGCCTTGCGAGCGCTTTTAGCGGTTACTTCATATCGCAAGCCTACCGCATGGCGCAGGTAAGCTCTATAGCGCCTATTGAATACACCGTTCTCGTTTTGGCTGTATTCTGGGGCGTCGTCGTCTGGGCGGATTGGCCGCCAATCTCGTCATGGGTCGGCATTGTTCTTATTTTGGCTTCGGGAATGATCGTTGCGTTTCGCGAAAAGCGCGCCGGCGCACCTATAGCGTCCAAGCGGGTATACAGCCGCAGGTAAATTCGACTTGTCCAAGGTATCATCGCCAGCGATGCGGTTGATACTGTCGGTCTCGTCGATAGAAAGCGAATAATCGAATGCAGTGATATTCGCGGCTGGCGGACGCGGTTCTTCCTGCGGTTTTGGCTACCGCTCCGTTCAAGCTCTTCCGTCGCCGGGGATAATTTACAGCGCTCGCGGCAGCCGCCCGGTGCGCTAATTCGAATGCTCATAGCGTATATTTGGAAATTCGTCTGATGCTCCCGAATAAATCCACCTTTTTCAAATTGACAATATTCGCTAGCAGCCGACATTCCGAGACTTTATTGCTGGCCGGGTTTCCAGTCGCCGGAAACGATCACGATTTGCTCTGACGACATCGCCAGCTAGCGGACATCGATATTTGTCGACGGCTGTGTAGAAGGATTGTCATTGCGCGCGATTATGCTACCGGAGGCGCACGCCACGTCGGCATTGCGTACGGCATTGCGAAGCCGCCCGAAGCTTTCAACTCGGCACTTGAAACAGGGCTTCGCTCTGTCAGCTTGTTGGTTGCGGCCTATCCTCGATCATTTGACTTGCAGCGACTAGTGGTATTCGATCATCTCGTGGTCCACACTGGAGACATCGGCGGGCCGACGAGCCTACATGCTGCAGTCCCGATGCGTACAGCAGAGCTTTTGGTGCGACGCGAGTTGGTCGAACGCGGCTTGCTATTAATGGCCAGAAAGGGGCTGGCCGATAGGGGGGTTGAAGAATCCGGCATCGTGTATGGAGCAGGTGAAATCGCCGAAACATTCCTATCGAGTCTGACGAGCCAGTACATCCGCACGCTGGCTGCGCGTGCTGAGTGGGTCGTGCAGGAATTTGGCGATTTGACCGAAGGCCAGTTGAAGGCGAGGGTCGGCGAATATTTCGAACAGGGGATAGAACAATTTCAGGTTCCGCAGAATAGTATGGCGGATGACCAATGACTGTAAATCGCCTCATAATTCGACATTTAACCTTCTCGGGCCCCAAGAGAGAGAATGCTCAACTCACTTTCGATTCCGGTCTAAACGTAATTCATGGTGCATCGGAGACAGGAAAGTCATTTCTTGGTGAAGCTATCGACTTCATGCTCGGTTCGAGCAAGCAACTACGCGACATTCCCGAGCGTGTTGGTTACGAGACAATTTTTCTTGGAATCGAAGAAAGTGACGGCACTCTCTTTACGCTAGAAAGAGCAACTGCCGGCGGAGGATTCAGGTGTTACGAGGGATTGCATCAAGTCCGACCTCAAGACTTGGAGGCAAAGTCTCTTGGCGCGAAACACAACCGAAATAACCAAGAAAATGTCTCCATGTTCTTGCTGGAAAAGATCGGATTGGCTGGTAAACGAGTTCGAAAGAATGCGAGGGGAGAGACGAATTCGTTGAGTTTCCGAAATTTGGCGCACCTGTGTTTGATTTCGGAGAGCGACGTCCGGAAACAGGGATCGCCGATTGAGACCGGACAATACCTAAGCCGCGCGGCAGAACTCTCTACCTTCAAACTTCTTCTGACAGGAATTGACGATAGTGCGGTCGAGCCCGAGGAGGCGCAGCGAACCAAACGGCTATCCCGAACAGCCAAAATTGAAGTCATTGACGACCTGATTTTCGAAAACAGAGAGCGACTGGCTGGCTTGACCGGCGAGGATGATGACGAGAACGACCTTCTTGAACTGGTGCAACGCCTGAATCAGAAATTGGATCGTGAAAAGGCTGCACTCGATCAGTCCGAAGAAGTGTATCGCGCTTTCGCTCTTCGGCGGAACGAGGCGAGACGGGCTTTGGAAGAAGCGCGTGAACGCCAAGCCGAAATTTCTGAGCTTCTAAAGAGGTTTCAACTTCTCGATGATCACTATCAGTCTGACCTCGTCCGCCTTGAGGGTATTCGAGAGAGCGGGGCTTTGGTCTCGGCGTTAAACGGTCAGACATGCCCGCTTTGCGGCTCCAAACCGAACGAACAGCACTTGGATGGCAATTGTGATGGAAACGTTGAGGCCGTAATCCAGGCTGCGGACGCTGAAGTTGGAAAGATCAAGAAGCTCAGGGTTGAGCTAGCAGACACGGTCTCCCAGTTGAGTGAAGAGGCGCACGAATGTGATTCGCTAGCTCCGAGGCTGGGCGAGCAATTAGAACTTGCGGTTGGGGAGCTTCAGGGGATCAATCCGGAGTTAAATTCCCAGAGGGCGGCCTATACGGAATTGCTGAATAGTCGATCTTCAGTCGAATCTGCATTGCGTATCCTATCGACCATTTCTGAGTTGGAAGTACGGAGAACCGAGCTTGAGGCATCGCCTGAGACAACAACATTACAAAACGAACCGGCGCTTGACCTTTCCCTAAGTACACTTAATTCATTCTCAAAGGTCTACGAGGAAGAGCTCAAGAGTTGGAACTTGCCCGATGCCGATAGGGTCTACTTCGCGCAGCCTTTACGTGATTTCGTTATTTCAGGCAAGGCGCGCGGCGCTCGTGGCAAAGGTATGCGCGCGCTTTCGTACGCTGCGTTTACGGTTTCATTGTTGGAGTTCACGAAGCGCAACGAACTATCGCATCCTGGTTTTGCTGTGATCGATACGCCCTTGCTCGCGTATAGGGAACCAGACGGCGATGACGACGACCTGACAGGCACTGACGTCCATCGGCGCTTCTATGAGCAGCTTAACGCGATGTCGGACCGGCAGATCATAATCCTTGAGAACGTTGACCCCCCGAGGGACATTCAGAGCGGTGGACAGTGCACATTCTTCAGCAAGAACCCAAACAGTGGCCGCTATGGATTGCTTCCAATTTAAAACGTTGTGCGGTCTGGGAAACCAATAGCTTCCGGGTCGAATCTGGTAGACCTCATCGAGAGTTGGCATCATTTCGATCGCGCGCTCGCATTTCCAGAGCCAGTCCGCAATCTGATCCCGGGTAAACCTGCCCAGCGCCATCAGCGCCGCCTGTTCCTCATCGGTCAGCGCAGCGAGCCTGCCTTTGGCCTGCGCGCAGGATGCCGGATCGAAATCTCTTGCGGCATCGGCGGACGACCTTATCCGCAACGCTCCGCTAATGGTGCCATGCGCCTCAATGTCGTTTTCCCACGCCGCCTAGGCCATGCTGATATCCTCGACAGTTGCACGGGATATTGCCGGCAGCGGATCGCGTTTCGTTTCAGTGCTCATGGCAGCCCGTCAACGCATGATCTACCGGAGGAAAGCCAGACCGCAGTTGGCGGAGGCCGGACTATCGGATAGTATTTGGATCATGGGCAATCTCAATATACATTCCGTTCGCAGTCCATTCGATGAGCCGAAGCTTGCATCCGCGGCTATCGCGGCACTGAGCCGCGCCGACGCTATGGGTCTGCTGTCTCGACAGATTACCTGCCTTGACGACGCTGCCATGCAGAAACTTCAAACGGGTATGGCCGAAGCCGGCATCGGCCATACATTCCTTGCCGAGCTCAACCGCCTGCCGTGCTCCGACTCAAGCCAGCTTTCCGTGCTGTTGGAAAAGATTAGCGAGGCTCTGGACCAATCGCCCGCCCCCGAGCACGAGTGGCGTATCTTGCAGGACGTCCTGGGACTGGACCTGCTGACCCGTCTCCTAGGTATCTCCCAATCCAGTGCGCGACGTTACTTGTCAGGCAGCCGCTCCACGCCCGACACGCTGGCGAGCCGTCTTCATTTCCTTACCTTCGTGGTCGGCGATCTCTCCGGAGCGTACTACGACATCGGAGTCCGGCGCTGGTTCGAGCGACGGCGCGAGCGGCTGGAAGGCAGTACTCCTGCCCAGGCATTGGGCGAGCACTGGTCGCCGGATGATGATGGGCCTCTTCGAGTGCGGAACCTCGCCAGGGCCCTCAGGACATCGCCAGCCATGTGATCGCGTTCCGGCATGCCGATCCCCGCTTTTCCCATTTGCGGGAGGATTCATCGCAGTCCGCCGGACGATGGAATGCTGCCGGCGAACTGACCCACTATTTCTGCGATACCCCCGACGGGCCTGGGCTGAGTTTCTCCGGCATGAGGAAATTACCGATCCGGAGGATCTTCTCACCATTCGCCGTGCATTGTGGGCCGTTGACATCGGCGAACCTCCATCCCTTCAACCCGATCTCCCTCAAGAGATCCTAACGGGCGGGCCCGAAGATTGGCCGGCATTCCGAGACTTCGCCCAAGCCAATCGAACGGCAGTAGACGGCATCACGGCGCCCTCCGCCGCGCTGCGTCCGGGAGGTGCCCACGGATGGCGCGTAGACAGCGGCCTCCAACCTGGACCTAAGCGAGACGGCAAGGTTTTTGTCCTCTTCGGGCTCCGTCCTGACCTTGTTGGCTGGCCTGCAACCATCGAGGGGCGACCGAGTGAAGAGTTGCTTGTTCATGTGCGCCATTTTTGACGACGGAAGATCGACCTAGCGTTTGTTTCGGAGCATTGCAGCGCCAAATCAACTCGATGTTCGCCGCTACCGCACCCTGCACATTGCCCATTATAGCTCTAGACACGTTTGATTTTGTCGGCTATACCGACTCCATGACAGCGAACACACTGATTCGCCGCGAGCTGCTTTCC
>Ga0209020_1000295_pt1 | contig 66393 bp, 66 predicted proteins | sample PinacodermBB_FD_187298 | JGI IMG/M metagenome (GOLD analysis project Ga0209020, IMG submission 187298) | Host-associated microbial community of the marine sponge Aplysina aerophoba from Gulf of Piran - sponge pinacoderm, lysed by bead... | ecosystem: Host-associated > Porifera > Sponge >... | reverse complement strand
GCTCCGCGCCTGACCACTTCCCCACAGGCCCAACAACCTCAACAGAAGCGGTCAATCGATGTGCTAGCAAAACCGGACAAATCTACTTGCTAGCGACACGCCCGGGCGAACCGCCAGGGCCGCGCCCCGACCGCTTCATGTTTCGATCGGATCGCCGGCATTCGTGACCCGCCCGGAAAACAGATCACTTAGGATAATTTTCTTGACTTGGGACGCGTTTCGATGTACAAACCATATCGTCGGAGAAAAGCAGGCACCGGAAGGCCCGGTGCCTTTTTGCTGGCCGGTCCGTCACCGCCCCGCCGTCGGGCCGTGACAGGGACGGCTTGCCGAACCGGGCCGAAATCTGCACCATCGGGCCGGACGCGGGCGATGCGCTTGGGAGGCAATGGATGACGGAGTTGAACTATGCCGCGCCGGACAGTCTCGACGCGGCGGTCGGCATGCTGGCCGGTGCCGGAAGCGGGGCGAGGATCCTGGCCGGCGGCACCGACGTTCTGGTCCTGCTGCATGGGGACCTGATCGAACCGGATCTTATAGTGGACGTCAAAAATATTCCGGAACTCACTGAAATATCCGAAGACCAGGGTGCCTTTCGAATCGGCGCCGCGGCATCGGGCATGAAGCTGATGGACCACGAAGGCTTCGCCGCCGCTTGGCCGGGGGTGATCGAGGGGGTGGCGCTGATCGGCTCGATCCAGGTCAAGGGGAGAGCCAGCGTCGGCGGCAATCTGTGCAACGCCTCGCCCGCCGCCGACAGCGTGCCGCCGCTGATCGCGGCCGGCGCGGTGGCCAACATCGCCGGTCCCGGAGGGGCGCGCGACCTCGCGGTCGAGGACGTCATAACGGGTCCCGGCCAGACCGCGCTGGAGGACGGCGAGATCGTGGTCTCCTTCACCTTCCCCAGGCGTCCGCCGCATTCGGGCGACTGCTATCTCAGGCTGACGCCGCGGACCGAGATGGACATCGCGGTGGTCGGCGCGGCGGTCAATCTGACGCTCGACGACGCGGGCGACTGCACCGCCGCCCGGGTCTCGCTCGGCGCGGTGGCGCCGACGCCGCTGCTGGTGGCGGACGCCGCCTCGGCGCTGATCGGCGGCCCGGTCGACGACGCGGCGCTGGACGCCCTGTCCAGGGCGGCGAGCGCCGCCTGCGACCCGATCGACGACAAGCGCGGCACGATCGCGTACCGGATCAAGACCGCCGGGGTGATGGCGCGGCGCGCGGCGGAAACCGCGCTCGCGCGGGCGAGGAGAAACTGATGCCCAAGGCTCATGTGACGACGACGATCAACGGCGACGAGTACGAGGTGCTGTGCGAGCCGGGCCAGACCCTGGTCGACGTGCTGCGCAACGGGCTCGGGCTCACCGGCACCAAGGAAGGCTGTTCGACGGGCGATTGCGGCGCCTGCTCGGTCATGCTCGACGGCGAGCTGGTCTGCTCCTGCCTGGTGCTGGCGATCGAGGCCGACGGCAAGGCGATCGACACCATCGAGGGGATGGCCGAGGGCGAGGACGATCTGCACCCGCTACAGCGCCACTTCCTCGAGCTCAACGGGCTGCAATGCGGGATCTGCACGCCCGGCATCCTGATCGCGGCACGGGCGCTGCTGGAACGCAACCCCGACCCGACCGAAACCGAGATCCGTTTCTGGCTGGCCGGCAATCTCTGCCGCTGCACCGGCTATGACAAGGTCATCCGTTCCGTCCAGGCGGCGGCGGAAGAGATGAGGGAGGCTTGAAGATGGCGAGCATTCTGGAGAATTCGGGCTTCAACCCCGATCGCGAACTCAAGATCGTCGGCACCAACCCGGTCAAGCAGGACGGGCCCGACAAGGTGACCGGGCGGGCCAAGTTCGGCGCCGACCTCATCCTGCCGGGCATGCTGTTCGGCAAGATCCTGCGCAGCCCGCACCCCCACGCGGTGCTGAAATCGATCGACATCTCGGCCGCCGAGGCCGTGCCGGGCGTCAAGGCGGTGGTCACCCGGGACGACTTCCCCGAGCTCCCGCTGGGCACCCCGGGGGGCGACCTGTCGCGCAACATCATGGCGCGCGAGAAGGTGTTCTATGACGGCCACCCCGTGGCCGCGGTCGCCGCGACCAGCGAGCCCGTCGCCAAGCGGGCGCTCAAGCTGATCGAGGTCGAGTACGAGCTCCTGCCGCATGTCATCGACCCGGTCGAGGCGATGCAGCCCGGCGCGCCGATCCTGCACGACCACCTGCGGACCAAGGGCGTCGAGGGGGAGGAGGACACGCCGACCAATATCGTCGAGCGGCTCGACCTCGCGATGGGCGACGTGGAGTCGGGTTTCGCCGCGGCCGACGTGATCGTCGAGCGCGAATACGATTCCAAGCCCATGCACCAGGGCTATATCGAGCCCCAGGGCTGCGTCGCCAACTGCAACGAGGACGACCAGATCGAGGTCTGGTGCTGCACCCAGGGCACGCACGTGTTCCGCGACCGCCTGGCCGACATCCTGCGGCTCGATTCCTCGCGCATCAAGGTGATGCAGTCCGAGATGGGCGGCGGCTTCGGCGGCAAGACCGGCTTCTACGGCGAGCCGCTGGCGGTGGTGCTGTCGAAGAAGGCGCGCCGCCCGGTCAAGATCGTGCTCACCCGCAACGAGGTGTTCCGCTGCACCGGTCCGGTTTCGGGCACCCGCTCACGGATCAGGATGGGCTGCACCAAGGACGGCAGGATCACCGCGGCCGAGGCCGAGCTGATCTTCCAGACCGGCGCCTTCACCGGCTCGATGTTCTTCAACGCGCCGCACGCGATGTTCACCCGCTACGCGCTGGAGAACATCAAGACGACCGCCTACGAGGTGGTCTCCAACCGGCCCAAGGTGAACGCCTTCCGCGCGCCCTGCGTGCCGCAGATCGTCTTCGGCGTGGAGGGGATCGTCACCGAGCTCGCCAACAAGATCGGCATGGACGAGCTCGACTTCCGGCTCAGGAACGCCGCGACCGAGGGCTATACCACGCTCTACGGCGCGACCTTCGGGCCGATCGGCTTCGTCGAGACCCTGGAAGCGGCGAAGCAGACCGAGCACTACAATTCGCCGGTCAAGCCGGGCGAGGGGCGCGGCCTCGCCGCCGGGTTCTGGTTCAACCGGGGCGGCGACACCACGGGGTCGCTTACCATCGCCCCGGACGGCTCGGTCAACATCATGCTGGGGACGTCCGACGTCGCCGGCTCCCGGGTCTCGATCAGCATGATGGCGGCCGAAGAGCTCGGCGTTCCGCTGGAAAAGGTGCGGTCGAACTTCGCCGATACCAGCGCGATCGGCAACAACCGGGTCACCGCCGGCAGCCGGACCACCTTCTCGTCCGGCATGGTGATCGTCGACTCGGCGCGCAAGGCGATCGACACCATGGTCGGGCGCGCGGCCGAGATCTGGGGCGTCTCGCCCGAGGAGGTCGTCTTCGAGGACGGCCACTGCCGCCCGGCGAGCGCCAATGTCGGCGACTTCGAGCCGCTCTCGATCAAGGATATCGCGTCGAGGACCAGCGTCAGCCACGGCGCCATCGCCGGCCATTCGGAGATGAACGTCACTGGCGAGGGGCCCGGCTTCGGGGTGCATATCGTCGACCTCAAGGTCGACCGCGGCACCGGGCGGGTGGACGTGACCCGCTACACTGTGATCGAGGATGCCGGCAAGGCGATCCATCCGCTCCAGGTCGAGGGCCAGTACCAGGGCGGCGCGGTCCAGGGCGTCGGCTGGGCGCTCAACGAGGAGTACATCTACCGGGAGGACGGAACCCTCGACAACCCGAGCTTCCTCGACTACCGCATGCCGGTGGCGTCGGACGTGCCGATGATCGACACCGTGATCGTCGAGGTGCCCAACCCCAACCACCCCTACGGGCTGAGGGGCGTGGGCGAGGTCCCGGTGGTGCCGACCCTGGCCGCCATCGGCAACGCCATCGGCGATGCCATCGGCATCCGGCCGCAGTCGCTGCCGATGTCGCCGCCCAAGCTGCTCGCGCTGATGGACGGCGACGAGACCAAGGCGGCGGCCGAGTAGCCAGCCGCCGCCGCGCGGCGGTCGGGGCACCGCCGCGCCCGGCCTGGCGGCTGGCGCCTGCCCCCGTGTCGTCATGGCGGGACTCGTTCCGGCCATGAACGAGAACATCCCGTCCCCCCGGGCTCGCTCCGGAGACCACGGGCACTGCCGTCGCCCGGTTGCCCGGGATCGGTGTGTCCGGGGCGACAGGTGGGCAGGATAGGTCCATAATTGTCCTAATAAGACAAAATATACTTGACACGGGACGTGTTTCTGGGTATATTTGGCATAGTCGCGAAATGGGGCGCCGGAGATGCCGGCGCCCTTTTTCGTGCCCGCAACCCCGCAATACGGAGCACCGCCCCGATGGACAAGTCTTTCGGACATCTCGAACACGTCGCGCCGGCAACCGTCTGGCAGAGCGAGCCGGGCGAATTCGTTCCCTGGCTCGCGGCGGAGGAAAACCTGCGGCGTCTCGGCCTGGCCTTGCGCTTCAATCTGGAGCTGGTGGCCCGGGAAACGCATATCGGGCGGTTCCGCGCCGACCTGCTGTGCCGGGACCGCGCCACCGGCGGCGCGGTGGTGATCGAGGTCCAGCTCGGGCCCAGCGACCACTCCCATCTCGGCCAGCTGCTGACCTATGCCGTCAGGCTGCCGGCGTGCGCGGTCTGGCTCGCCACCGGGTTCCACAAGGAACACCTTGAGGTGATCGAGAAACTGAACCGGCTCGGCGGCGGCGCGTTCCGCTGTTTCGCCGTCGAGATGCGGTTGTGGAAGATCGCCGGCTCCCCCGTGGCGCCCCAATTTTCCGTCGTCGCCGAACCCGGCGACCCGGCTGCCGACGCCGACGGGGCGCTCGCCGACCGGATCGCCAGGGCCGACGCGGCGCGGCCTCCTTCGCGCGCCGCTTGCCGCCCGGCATCCAACGACAACCCGATCAGGGTCCACCGGCGGCGCCGCGGCATGACGATAAGACAGCTGGCCGACGCCGCCGGAATCAGTCAATCTTATCTGTCGCATATCGAGACGGGCCGGCAATGGGGCTCGCCCGCGACGCGGAGCGCCATCGCGAACGCGCTGGACATGCCGCCCGACGCGCTGACCTGAAGCGACGCGCGGCGCGATGCCGCCGGCGGGGCTGCGCGGGCCGAGCCGCTCCGCTTCGTCCTCCACCCCGATAGCGCGCAGGCGGAGACCAGCCCGTCGTCCCGCCGCCTCGGCCTGGAAGCGGGAACCGTGTTCAACGCGCAGGGCGGGGACGGCTACGGCGAACCGGCAAGGCGGGCGTGGACCGGCATCGCGAGCGACCTCACGGAAGGCTATGTGACGGTCGACGGCATGCGCCGCGATTGCTGGATCGATCCGGACGCGCTCAAGGGCTGAGCGGGCCGCTCGCGAGCGCCGCTACTTGGCAGGGGCCTCTCCGGCCGCCGTCTCGGTACGACCGAGGATAAAGCTCTCCACGAAGGCGAGCCTGCCCTTCACCTCGGCCAGGCCCTGTTCGACAAGCCGCAGGCGCGCGTCGATGCCGTCGAGGCGCTTGTCGATGCCGTCGAAGCGTTCCTCCAATCGTTTCTCGATACCGTCGATGCGATCGTCGAAGCGCTTCTCGATGGCGTCGAAACGCTTGTCCATATCCCGGCGCAACGATCCGTTCATCGTGACGACCAGCGCGGCCAGCGCCACGCCCACGCCCAGCATCGTGATCTGCACCGGGTCCATCACGCGAACTCCTGCACGCAGCCATATCTTTTCATCATGGCTGCGTGCATCCTAGCAGTCCGCGCGAAATTCGTCCACGCCGCAGCAATCGGGAGTTGAGCCGGGGCTCGCGATCTCCGCACCCCCGACCGGAGCCGCGAACTTGAGCCGCAAGGCGGGGGGCGGGCACCGCAGGCGTCACACCGCCGCTACTCGGCCGGTGCTTCTCCGGCCGCCGTCTCGGTACGACCCAGGATAAAGCTCTCCACGAAGGCGAGCCTGCCCTTCACCTCGGCCAGGCCCTGTTCGACAAGCCGCAGGCGCGCGTCAATGCCGTCGAGGCGCTTGTCGATGCCGTCGAGGCGCTTGTCGATGCCGTCGAAACGTTCCTCAAAACGTTTCTCGATACCGTCGATGCGATCGTCGAAGCGTTTCTCGATGGCGTCGAAACGCTTGTCGACACCTTCGAACCGCTTGTCCATATCCCGGCGCAGCGATCCGTTCATCGTGACGATCAGCGCGGCCAGCGCCACGCCCACGCCCAGCATCGTGATCTGCACCGGGTCCATTACGCGAACTCCTGCACGCAGCCATGCCTTTTCATTATGGCTGCGTGCAGCCTAGCAGGCCGGGAGAAATTCGTCCACGCCGCAGCAATCGGGAGTTGAGCCGGGGCTCGCGATCTCCGCGCCCTCGACCAGGGCCGCGAGCTTGAGCCGCAAGGCGGGCGGCGGGCACCGCGGGCGCCACACCGCCGCTACTCGGCCGGTGCTTCTCCGGCCGCCGTCTCGGTACGACCGAGGATAAAGCTCTCCACGAAGGCGAGCCTGCCCTTCACCTCGGCCAGGCCCTGTTCGACGGAGCGCAGTCGCGCGTCGATGCCGTCGAGGCGCGCGACGATCCCGTCGATGCGATCGTCGAAGCGCTTCTCGATGGCGTCGAACCGCTTGTCCATATCCCGGCGCAGAGATCCGTTCAGCGTGACGACCAGCGCGGCCAGCGCCACGCCCACGCCCAACATCGTGATCTGCACCGGGTCCATTACGCGAATTCCTGCACCCAGCCATGTCTCATCGTCATGGCTGGGTGCAGCCTAGCAGGCCGGGCGAAATTCGTCCACGCCACTACGATCAGGGGTTGAGCCGGCGGCTCGCGATCTCCGTGCCCTCGACCGGAGCCGCGAGCTTGAGCCGCAAGGCGGGCGGCGGGCACCGCGGGCACTACACCGCCGCTATTCGGCCGGTGCTTCTCCGGCCGCGGTCTCGGTACGACCGAGGATAAAGCTCTCCACGAAGGCGAGCCTGTCCTTCACCTCGGCCAGGCCCTGTTCGACAAGGCGCAGGCGCGCATCGATACCGTCGAGGCGCTTGTCGACACCTTCGAACCGCTTGTCCATATCCCGGCGCAGCGATCCGTTCAGCGTGACGATCAGCGCGGCCAGCGCCACGCCCACGCCCAGCATCGTGATCTGCACCGGGTCCACTACGCGAACTCCTCCACACAGCCATGTGTTTTCGGCATGGCTGTGTTGACCCTAGCAGGCCGGGCGAAATTCGTCCACGCCGCGACGATCAGGAGTTGAGCCGGCGGCTCGCGATCTCCGCGCCCTCGACCAGGGCCGCGAGCTTGAGCCGGGCGATCGCCGGGTCGATCTTGCCGATGCCGGCGAAGGTCGCGAAGCCGCAATCGGTGCCGGCGACGACCCGCTCGGGGCCGGCGAGGTCGACGAATCGTCCGATGCGCTCGGCGACCAGCTCGGGATGCTCGACATAGTTGGTCGTCGAATCGATGACGCCCGGGATCAGGGTCCTGTCGTCCCAGCCCCGGCGGTCGCGGAACACGGTCCACTCGTGGGCGTGGCGCGGGTTGGCGGCCTCGAACAGCAGGCCTTGCGGCTTGGCGGACAGCAGCACGTCCGCGATCGCCGCGAGCGGGATGTCGCGGTGATGCGGCCCCTCGTAATTGCCCCAGCAGACATGGAGGCGGCAGCGCTCCGCGGGCACGTTCTCCAGCGCCGCGTTGAGCACCTCGACCTGCATCGCCGCGCGTCGCAGGAACGCCGCGTCGTCGTCCGCGCTGTAGACCACGTGCCGCCCCATGGCGAGGTCGGGGCAGTCGATCTGCAGGACCAGCCCGGCATCGGCGATGGCCTCGTACTCGGGTTTCATCGCTTCGGCCAGCGCGGCGAGATAGGCGTCGGTGTCGGGGTAGTAGTCGTTCGCCTGGAAGATCGCGATCACCCCGGGCGAGGCGGCGTTCATGAAACCCTCCGCCACGCCGGCATCGGCAAGCGCGGCGGTCAGCCTCTCGATCTCGCGGGCGAGCGGCGCGGCGTCCCGCAACGCGACCGGGCCGGTGCAGCGCGGCCGGTGCAGCCGCCGCGTGCCCGCGGCCTCGCCCATCCGGCGGCGATAGGCCGGGAAGTCGCCGAGGTCGTCGAAGCGGAGCGACGGGCTCTCGCCCGAGAACCCGGTGAGCCGGTCCTGGATGTAGGTGGCGTAGCCGGTGCGCCCGACCTCGCCGTCATTGACGATGTCGAGGCCGATGGCGCGCTGCTCCGCGACCGCTTCGCGCACCGCCGCGTCGGTCAGGCGGTCGAGGGCCTCGGCGTCGTAATCCTCGCCGTGCTCCTTCCCGAGCAGGAGTTCGGCGAGCGCGTCGGGACGCGGCAGGCTGCCGACATGGGTGGTGCGAATGCGCCCGCCGCCCGGCACGGGATCAGATGTAGTGGATCGTCTGGCCCATCAGGTCGCGCCACGCGACCGGGGCGCCCGCCTTCTCGGCCGCCTCCCCGGGCGGGATGTCGGGGTCGAAAAGCGCCGCGCGGAAGCGCCGGCCGTTCACCTCGTCGGTCGCCCGCGAGGCGAGCCAGACGATCGGCGCGCGCATCACCCCGGGCTGGATCAGGAATTTGCGGTCGGTGTACTTGCCGTCGGCCGGAATCATCCTTGTATTGGCCCGCCCGCCGGGAACCAGCACGTTGGCCGTCACCCCCGTCTCCTCGAGCTCGAAGGCGAGGATGGAGGTCAGCGCCTCGGTCGCCGCCTTGGCGGGGCCGTAGGGGCCGAGGCCGGGGTTGATCATCGTGTCCAGGCTGGTGGTCACGTTGACGATCCGCCCCCAGCCGCGCTCCAGCATGCCGGGCAGGGCGGCACGGGTCATGATGTAGGGGCCGGAGGCGTTGACCGAGAGCGTCGCCAGCCAGAGATCCAGATCGGCCTCCCAGATCGGCCGGCGCGGCGCGGTGTTGGTGGGCGAGTGCTCCTGCGGGCCGAGCGCGGCGTTGTTGACCAGCATGTCGAGCCGGCCGAAGGCCCCGCTCACCTCCGAGACCGCCCGCTTCGCGTCATCCGCGCTGGTGACGTCGCCCCGGACCGCGAGCAGGCGGCCGGGATCCGTCGCGGCGCCGATCTCGGCCAGCGCCTCCTCCAGCTCGGGCCGGTCGCGCTCCATCAGGGCGACGCTCGCCCCGGCTTCCGCGAGCGCGGTCGCCATCTCGCGCCCCAGGCCGCGGCCGGCGCCGGTGACGAGGATCGATGTACCGCTCAGATCGGCGCTCATTCGGTTGTCTCCGTCGGTGTTCAGTGGTTGCGTCAGCCCGCGACGTCGAGCGCGATATGGACGACCTCGCTGCCGTCGTCGACCTCGCGGCCCAGCGCCCGCACCGCCGTGTCGGCCTGCTCCAGCGGAAACATGTGCGAGCACAGCGGGCGGAGCTCTTCGCCGCGCCGCTTGAGGATGTCGAGCGAGCGCTCGATCGACACCCAGCCGGCAGACAGGAGGCCGATCAGCCGGATCTCGTTGATCACGATCTTGTCGGTGACCAGGTTGCCGACCGGCTTGAAGCTCTTGAGACCGGCGAGCACGATCCGCCCGCCGCGCCGCACCATGTCGACCGCATCGACGATGGGCTGGGTGGCGCCGGCCGAGACCTCGACGACGACATCGGCGCCCCGGCCGCCGGTCGCTTCGCGGACCCGCTCGACCGCGTTCTCGGTGTCGACATCGATCGTGATGTCGGCGCCGAGCCGCCGCGCGAGCTCCAGCCGGTGGCCGTCCTCCGCCGTGCCGGTGACGACGATCGTGCCGGCCCCGGCCTCGCGCGCGGCCACGACGCAGAGCAGCCCGCGCTGTCCCGGGCCCTCGATGACCACGGTCTCGCCGATCCGGGTGTCGGGCGCCTCGTAGGCCCAGCGCACGCCGTTGGAGAGCGGGTTGAAGAGCGACAGGATATCGCGCGGGATATCGTTGGAGACCCTGTGCACCTGGGTCTTGGGGTGGAGATACATGTGGCTCGCATAGCCGCCCCAGAGACCCGGCGCCGTCTCGGTGGAGGCGTAGAGCCCGTAACCCATGTTGCTCTCGCACAGCGTGGTCTTGCCGATCGCGCATTGGAAGCAATGGCCGCAGGGGATGATCGATTCGACCACCACCCGGTCGCCTTCCCTGGCGTTCCAGCGCCTGGCCGCCTCCGGCCCCACCCGGTCGAGCCAGCCGACGATCTCGTGCCCCGGGATGATCGGCGTGATGTCCCACGGCGTGCCGGCGAGGTGGCCGGTATATTGTTCGTAATCGGTGCCGCAGAGCCCCGCCGCCTCGACCCGGAGCACGCCCTCGTCGGGTCCGATATCGGGCAGGGCGAAGTCGCGGAACTCGAAGCTGCGCGGCGCCGTGAGCACCGCCGCGTTGGCCTTTTCCGCCATGGCGTCGTCTTCCTCGAGAGGAGGGGACCGCCGCCGCCGGCGACGGCGGCCCCGTCCGTTCCGCCATCAGACTCCGGCGTGCGACTTGGCGACGGCCTTCATCAGCTCGAACATCTCCTTGGTGTCCTTGCGCTGGCCCAGGATGTCGTCGCCGATCGGCCCAACCGTCTCCATGAACTTCTTCTGGTCGGCCGCGGACAGGCGGATGACCTCCGCCCCGCCGTCGCGCCACTTCTGCTCGGCGCGCGAGCCATAATCCTGCGCGGTCTTGAACATGAAGCTCTCGACGGCCTTCCCGGCATCGTCCACCGCCTGCTGCAGGTCTCGCGGCAGCTTGTTGTAGAACGCCATCGAGACGAAGCCGATGCAGGGAATGTACGTGTCATTGACGACAGTAATGAATTTGGCCTCGGTAAAATGTTTGGTCGCGGCCATGACCGTGATGTTGGAGCGGATGCCGTCGATCAGCTTGCGCTGCAGCGCCGGCAGGGTCTCCGAATAGGGCATCGGCACGCCGGTCGCCCCGAGACGCGCCATCACCTCGGTCTCCACCTTGGTGGCCAGCACGCGGAACTTCATGCCCTTGAAATCGCCCAGCTTGCGCACCGGGGTGAGCGAGGCGTAGGAGGTCGGGCCGTACATCCAGATGCTGACGCCCTTGACGCCCTTCTTGACCGCCACGTTGAGGAACTTGTCGCGGAACTTGGGGTCGGTGATCGTCTTGTGGGCGTGCGCGTCGCTGTTGAAGACGCCCGGTACTTCGAGAACCTGGAAGCGCGGGTCGACGCCCTTGAGGAAGCCCGCCGGGGTTCCGAAGAACTCGACCGTGCCGAGCTGGAGCCCTTCGATCAGCCGTGGGATCTTGCCGAGCTGGGCGGACGGGAAGAGCTGGGCGGTGATCTTGCCGCCAGACTTTATCTCGATCTGGCGCTTGTATTCCCGGATGAACTCGTGCAGCGGATCGTTCGCGACCACGATCGCGAGCTTCATGACATGCTTGCCCTGCGCCAGGGCCGGCGCGCCGCCCGCCATCAGGGCGAGGGCGGGGAGGGCCAGCGCGAACGCGCAGGCTCCCAGACGTCTTGTCCCCATCGTGACAATCTCCTCGATGATTAGCCAACCGACCCGGCGAACGCCGCGCGGCCCGGGATTTTCGCCCAACGGCCGGTCCGTGTAAACGCGGGCGTAAACGCGGGCGTCCGGCGCGCGGCGATGCGGATTGATCGTTGAGCGATTTTGTGTGAATTACTTACACATCCATATCTTCGGTGCACATCCGATGGCCCGTGTTCAACTCGTCATTCCCGATGAAGATCGGGAACGCTACGCACACCAGGCGCGGCGAGAAGGCCTGTCCCTGAGCGCCTGGCTTCGGGCCGCCGCCCAGGAGCGGCTTCTCAGGCGGCAGCAAGCTCGCCCGTTCCGGTCGCCGGCCGATGTGGAAAGGTTTTTTCGGCAATGCGACGCGCTGGGGGGGGCTGATACCGAGCCGGACTGGGACGAACATCTGGCCGCGATCGACGAATCCCGGCGGCGGGGCGCGACCGATACATGATCTTCGTCGACACCAACGTGTTCATGTATGCGGTCGGAAATTCGCATCCGCTCCGTCAACCGGCACGGAGCTTCTTCGTCGCCTGCAACCGCGACCGCATCCCCCTCGTCACGTCCGTGGAGGTAGCGCAGGAGCTGATGCATGCCTATCTGCGGGTCGGGCGGATGGCGACGCTCGATGCGGCGCTCCAGCTCATCGAGAACTGCGAAATCGACCTCTGGCCGCTGACCCTTGAAGACGTGATGCTGGCCCGTCGGCTTCACGACCGCTTTCCGACCCTCGGCGCCCGCGATCTCTGCCACCTGGCGAGTTGTCGGCGGCGCGGCGTCGGGGATATCAAGACATTCGATCAAGCGCTGGCTGCCGTCGCCGGACCGATCGGCGGGGGCTGACCGGGAGGTCTTGCCGCTACCCGGGGCCGATCCGCGTCGCGGCGAATTCGGGGTAGGTCTCGGCCACCCGCTCGCGCACGATTTCGCGGATCAGCGCGAGCCGGCCGGGTTCGGGAGGGGACGTCTCCGGCACCTCGGCCGGGGTGTCGAAGGCGAAGCCGGTGGCGGCGCGGACCGCGTCCAGCCTCACCCCCGGATGCAGGCTCTGCAGGCGGAACCCGCCTTCGTCCCGGTCGAACGCCATCGCGCACAGCCGGGTGACCAGCGCGTGGGGGCCGCCGCTGCGGTGGACCGAAGGCGGGCTGGTGCCCGGCGCGCTCACGAAGTCGACCCTGGGGACCAGCACGCGGCGGCTGTGCTCCTCGCGGAACAGGATCACGCGCGGGATCAGAAAATAGAGGAAGGCCGATCCGTAACTGCCTGGAAACCGGACCTTTACGTCGGGGTACTCGCCGGTGCCGACGAGGTTGATATTGCCCGCCCCGTCGATCTGGCCGCCGCCCAGGAAGAACGCGTCGATGCGCCCCTGCGCGGCCCGGTCGTGCAGCTCGCTGCCGCCGTCGTTGAACGGGTTGTAGCGCCTGCTGCCGAGGATGCTGGCCCGTGTGCGCCCGCCGCTCTCGGCCTCGACCAGCAGCGCCGCCGTCGCCGCGACCGGGGAGTTGGTCCCCACCGCGACGTTGTCGAGCCCCTCGATCTCGCGCGCGAGAACGCAGGCCAGAAATTCGTCCCGCGTCGGCGGTGCGCTCACGCGGCCGCGCCGACGCCCAGCACGTGCCGGTCGAGCCAGGCCGCGAAACCGTCCTCGCTGGCGGCGGCGGCGGCGTAGCCGGCGAGGTGCTTGCGGTCGGCCGGGTAGGCGCCGGGAAGGGCCAGCGGCCAGGCGCCGCGCGGCGCGTGGGCGGCGGCCTCGACATAGATCGGCGCGATGGTGCCGGCCGTCATGCGCTCGTCGTCGAGCAAATTGCCGTCGTAATGCGCCTCGAAGGTGGCGACCGTCTGCCGGGCCGCATGGGCGAGCACGATCGCCTCACGCGCGTTCCCGACCCAGAGATTGCCGCGTGAATCGCGGAGCCGGGCGTGGATCAGCGCCATGTCGGGCCGCACCGCCGGCAGGACGACGACCGGGTCCTCCCCCGAAGCGAACGGGTTCTGCATCACCCGCCAGTCGTCGCGGTGAGCGAGGATGTCGGAGCCGACGATGCCGCGCAGCGCGACGAACGGGCTGCCCTTCTCGCCCGCCTGCACGGCGGCGTACATGGCCTGGCAGGTGGTGTCGACGATACGGACGGTCCCGCTTTCGGCCGCCCGGCGGAAGCGGGGCGCGGCGCCGAACTCGCCGAGCGAGACGCCGCTGCACTCGACCGAGGCCACGCAGCCGGCGCCGACCAGGAGGTCGACCTGGAGGCCCGAAGCGGGCAGGCACCAGAGCCGGAGGTCCCTGGCACCGCGGCGGACCAGCGCCCGCAGGACCGCCATCGAGGCGCCCGCCTCCGGCTTCGGGAGCGCCAGCAGGCAACCGTCGCCGATCCGCCGGGCCAAATCGTCGATGGAATTTTGCGACACCATGGGACGCCATATTGCCGCCCGCCGCGCGGGCTGACAACGGCCGCGTCAGGCGGGCAGGGGGGTTTCCGGCAGGGCGACCTCGTCGCCCGCCTCCTGCTGCCGGGCCCACATCTGCGCATAGGTGCCGTTCATCCCCAGCAGCGCCGCATGGGTGCCGCGCTCGACGATACGCCCGTGCTCCAGCACCAGGATCTCGTCGGCATCGACCACGGTGGACAGCCGATGGGCGATCACCAGCGTCGTCCGGTCCCGCGAGATCTCCTTCAGCGCGACCTGGATCTCGCGCTCGGTGCGGGTGTCCAGCGCCGAGGTCGCCTCGTCGAACATCAGGATGCGGGGACGCTTGAGGATGGTCCGGGCGATCGCCACGCGCTGCTTCTCGCCGCCCGACAGCTTGAGGCCGCGCTCCCCGACCACGGTCTGGTAGCCGTCCGGCATCGCCATGATCTGGTCGTGGATCGCCGCGCTGCGCGCCGCCGCCTCGACCTCGCCCGGCGTCGCGTCGGGCCGCCCATAGGCGATGTTGTAGTAGACGGTGTCGTTGAACAGCACGGTGTCCTGCGGGACGATCCCGATCGCCGCGCGGACGCTCGCCTGGGTGACGCCGCGGATCTCCTGCCCGTCGATGGCGATGGTGCCTTCGGTCGCGTCGTAGAACCGGTAGAGCAGGCGCGACAGGGTCGACTTGCCGGCGCCTGTGGAGCCGACGATCGCCGTGCGGCGTCCGGCCGGCACGGCGAAGCTGACATCGTGCAGGATGCGGCGCCGGGGATCGTATTCGAAGCAGACCCCGGTGAAGACGATCTCGCCCGGACCGTCGGCCAGCGGCGGGGCGCGCGGCGCGTCCTCGACCTCGGGCGCGACGCCGAGCAGGTAGAACATCGCCTCCATGTCGGTCAGCGACTGCTTGATCTCGCGATAGACGAAGCCGAGGTAGTTGAGCGGCAGATAGAGCTGGATCAGGTATGTGTTGACCATCACGAAATCGCCCACGGTCATGGTGCCGCCGGCGACGCCGTAGCCGGCCATCAGCATGATCGCGGCGAGCCCCGAGCCGACGATCACCGCCTGGCCGATATTGAGCAGCGACAGCGAGGCGTTGCTGGTCACCGCCGCCCGCTCGTAGCGCCTGAGCGCGGAATCGAAGCGGCGCGCCTCGTAGGCCTCGTTGCCGAAATACTTGACGGTCTCGTAGTTGAGCAGGCTGTCGATCGCCCGCGTGTTCGCCTCCTGGTCGGACTCGTTCATGCGCCGGCGGTATTTGAGGCGCCATTCGGTGACGACCATCGTGTAGGCGACGAACCCGGCGATGGTGACCAGCGTCACCAGCGCGAACCAGAAGTTGAACAGGGTCCACAATATGCCGCAGACCATGGCGAGCTCGAGCAGGGTCGGGATGATGTGGAACAGCGCGAAGCGCAGCAGGAAATCGATCGCCTTGGTGCCGCGCTCGATCGCCCGCGACAGCCCGCCGGTCTGGCGCTCGAGATGGAAGCGCAGCGCAAGCCCGTGCAGATGCCGGAAGGTGGCGAGCGCGACCCGGCGGATCGCGCGCTGGCCGACCTTGGCGAACACCGCGTCGCGAAGCTCCCCGAACGCGGTCGCCAGCAGCCGGGCGATTCCGTAGCCGAGGATCACGCCCACCGGCACCGCCACCACGGCCCCGGCCTCGCCGCCGAGGACGTCCACCGCCTCCTTGTAGAGGACCGGTATGTAGACCGTGGCGAGCTTGGCGAACGCCAGCAAAGCGAGCGCCGCCGCCACCCGCAGCTTGATCTCGATCTCGCCCCGCGGCCAGAGATAGGGCAGCAGCGCGGCCAGCGCGCGCCACTCGAACCCGTCCTCCAGCTTGCGGCCCGACCCGCTGCGTGCCGCCTCCGTCACGGCCGGTTCGCTTGCATCCCGCGCATGCCCGCTCATATAGAGCCGTGCCACCGCGCTGGCCAGCGGCGGGCGAACTTCGTTGCCGAGTCGTCCGAACCGTGGCACTAACGGTCGGGCTTCCGGCCCGGTCGAGGATGCGGAGAGGGGCGATGCCAGATCGAGCCGCCCGGCGGCACAGAGTCTTCCGCGGCGTTCTTGTCGCCGCCCTCGCGCTCGCCGGCGCGCCGGCCGGCGCCGCGACCGGTTTCGACGCGTGGCTGGAGGGGGTTCGCAAGGAGGCGCGCGAACGGGGCCTCAAGGAAGCGACGATCGTGTCCGCGCTGTCGGACATCCGCCCGATCGCCCGGGTGGTCGAGCTCGACCGCAAGCAGCCGGAATTCAAGCTCACCCTGGACCAGTACCTCACGCGCGTGGTGTCGAAGGCCCGCGTCGAGAAGGGGAGGGCGCGGCTCGCCGAGCACCGGGACCTGCTGCGCAGGGTTTCGGCGAAATACAACGTGCAGCCCCGCTTCATCGTCGCCCTGTGGGGGATCGAGACCGATTTCGGGCGCCATCTCGGCGGGTTCCCGGTCATCCAGGCGCTCGCCTCGCTCGCCTTCGACGGGCGGCGGTCGGCCTATTTCCGCAAGGAGCTGTTCAACGCGCTCACCATCGTCGACCAGGGCCATATCGCGGCGAAGGCGATGATGGGCTCCTGGGCCGGTGCGATGGGGCAGAACCAGTTCATGCCGTCGTCCTTCCTGCGCTACGCGGTGGATTACGACGGCGACGGCAGGCGCGATATCTGGGGCACCCAGGCCGACATCTTCGCTTCGTCCGCCAACTATCTCAGCAAGGTGGGCTGGCGCGGCGACCAGACCTGGGGCCGCCGGGTGCGGCTGCCGGAAGGTTTCGACCGATCGCTGGCGGGGCTCAAGATCCGCAAGGGGCTCAACGACTGGCAGCGTCTCGGCGTCCGCCTGCCCGACGGGAGCGACCTGCCGAGGCGCAACCTGCGATCCTCGATCCTGCTGCCGGGCGGGGTGAACGGGCCGCCCTATGTGGTCTACGACAATTTCCGCGCGATCCTCAGGTGGAACCGTTCCAACCTGTTCGCGACCGCGGTGGGCAGCCTGGCCGACCGCATCGCCGGCGGCTGACCAAGGATGGACCCCGCCCGCCTGCGGATTTCCGTGCCGGTCGTGGCGGCGGCCCTCGCCGTGGCCGCCTGCGGCAGCAGCGAGCGCAAGAAGGCCGAAATCGTGCCGCCGCCGCCGCCGCAGGAAGGCACCTACAAGGTCGGCGAGCCCTATGACATCGACGGGATCACCTATCGCCCGGCGGTCGACGAGGAGTACGACGAGATCGGCATCGCGTCCTGGTACGGGCCGAAATTCCACGGCAAGCGCACCGGGAACGGCGAGATCTTCGACATGAACGCCGTCTCCGCGGCGCACCAGACGCTGCCGATGCCCTCGATGGTGCGGGTCGTCAACTTAGAGAACGGCCGCTCGCTCGCGGTCCGCATCAACGACCGAGGTCCGTTCGTGCGCGGGCGCATCATCGACATGTCGCGCCGCGGCGCGCAGCTGCTGGGCTTCCGCTACAAGGGCACCGCCGAGGTCCGGGTAAGGATCATGCCCGAGGAAAGCCGCCGGGTCGCGGAAATCGCCAGGAGGACTCCGCCCCCCGCCGCGGTGGCGATGCCGGCGGACGGGGTGGTGTTCGAGCCCCTGCCGCAGAGCATCGGCCCCGTCGAGACGGCCTCCCTCCCGGCCCCGGGCGCGCCGGCCGGGCGGGTGTACATTCAGGCCGGCGCCTTCCTCAACCCGGAGAACGCGGACAAGGTGAAGGAGGCCCTCGCGCCGCTCGGCCACGCGGTGACCGCGCGGCGCGGCGACGGTTCGCTGCTCTACCGCGTCCTGCTCGGCCCCTTCGCCGACATCGCCCGGGCGCGGAGCCTCTTGGCCGCGGTGTCGGCGCGGAGCCGAACCGACGCCAAGATCGTGTCGGATTGACCCGCATGCAATGCCGAACCGCGTGAGACGCGGCCGTTTCATCACCGTCGAGGGCGGGGAGGGGGCCGGCAAGTCCACCCAGGCGGCCCGGCTCGCCGAGACCCTCGAACGGCGCGGCATCGCCACCCTGGTCACGCGGGAGCCGGGCGGCACGCCGGAGGCGGAGCGGATTCGGGCGCTGCTGCTCGATCCGGTCGGGGCGGGGTGGGAGGCGGCTACCGAGGTCCTGCTCTATTTCGCCGGTCGGGTGGAGAACGTGGCGAAGACGGTGGAGCCCGCGCTGGCCGAGGGCCGCATCGTGATCTGCGACCGCTTCGCCGATTCCACCCTCGCCTATCAGGGCTACGGGGCGGATGTGCCGCTCGCCGCGATCCGGGCGGTCGCCGATGCCGCGCTCGGCGGCTTCCGCCCCGATCTGACCCTGATCCTCGACATCGACCCGGCGCTCGGGCTCGCCCGCACCCGCTCGCGCTCGGCCGCGAGCGACCGGTACGAGAGCCGTCCGCTCGACTATCATCGGCGGGTGAGGGACGGTTTCCTTGAGATCGCCGCGGACGCGCCGGCGCGATGCGTCGTCGTCGATGCCGCGCAACCGGCGGACCGGGTAGCGGATGCGGTGCTCGCCGCGGTGACGGCGCGGTTCGCGGAGCTGGCGGGCGGGACGGCATCGAAGTGACACACCCCCAGCCGCGCGAAAACCCGGCTCTGACCGGCCATGAGGCGGCGGAAGCGGTTTTCCTGTCTGCGTGGCGCGGGGGCCGGATGCCACATGCCTGGTTGATCGCCGGCCCGCAGGGCATCGGAAAGGCGACGCTCGCCTACCGGATCGCGCGCTTCGTGCTGTCGGGCGGGGCGGGGGAGACCCTCTCGGTCGCGGCGGATCACCCGGTGTTTCGCCGGGTGGCGTCGGGCGGTCACGCCGATCTCCTCACGCTTGCCCGCGACCTTCAGGGAGAGGGGCCGAGCACCGTGATCGGGGTGGACGCGGTGCGTGCCGCCGGCGCCTTCGTCCACCTGACCGCGGGCGAGGGGGGGTGGCGCGTCCTGGTCGTCGACACCGCCGACGACCTCAACTCGAATGCCGCCAACGCGCTTCTCAAGATACTCGAAGAGCCGTCCGACAGAACGTTGATATTGCTGGTTTCCCATTCGGCCAGCCGCCTGTTGCCGACGATCCGTTCGCGGTGCTGCCGGTTGCCGCTCCACCGGCTCCCGGAATGTGCGATGGAGGACGTGCTGCGGCGTGCCGGGGTGGATTCGGGCGAACTCGGGACGCTGCTCGCGATCGCCGAGGGCAGCCCGGGGCGTGCCCTTGCGTTGCTCGAGGCGGACGGGGTCGCGCTGCTCGAAACGGTGATCGGGTTCGCCGCCGCCCTGCCCGATATCGACCTGCCGGCGCTGCATGAATTCGCCGACCGTCTCGCGCGGCGCGACGCCGAGCCGGCCTACCGGACGGCGATGCGGATCTTCCTCTGGTGGATCGCGCGGGTCGCGCGCGCGGCCGCCGGTGGCGGGCTCCCGGGTTCGGAGGTCGTCGGCGGGGAAGGGGAGGCCGCCGCGCGGCTCGCCTCCCGCGCCGGGCTTGATCGCCTTGCCGAGCTATGGGAGAAGTGTGCGCGGCTCATCGACCAGGCGGACAGCGTCAACCTCGACCGCAAGCAGGTCGTGCTCGGCGCGTTCCGGCAACTCCAATCCGCGATGCGCGTCTGACCGCGCCCCAACTCGGAAGGGCGAGATGTCCGACGAAAAGCGCTTTTATCTCACCACCCCGATCTACTACGTCAACGATGCGCCGCATATCGGCCACGCCTACACCACGCTGGCCTGCGATGCGCTGGCGCGTTTCATGCGCCTCGACGGCTATGACGTGTTCTTCCTGACGGGAACCGACGAGCACGGCCAGAAGGTCGAGAAATCGGCGCAGGCCGCGGGCATCGAGCCGCAGGCCTTCACCGACCGGGTGTCGAAGAATTTCCGCGACCTCGCCGAGGCGATGAATTTCTCCAACGACGCCTTCATCCGCACCACCGAGCCGCGCCACGCCCGGGCCTCGCAGGCGATATGGCAGGCCCTGATGGACAACGGCCATATCTATCTCGGCCTCTATTCCGGCTGGTACGCGGTCCGCGACGAGGCGTTTTACGACGAGAGCGAGCTCGCGGACGACGCCCAGGGCGTCAAGCGCGCGCCGTCGGGGGCGGAAGTCGAATGGGTCGAGGAGCCGAGCTATTTCTTCGATCTCTCCAAATGGCAGGACCGCCTGCTCGCCTTCTACGACGCCAACCCCGACTTCGTCGCACCGGCCTCGCGGCGCAACGAGGTGGTGAGCTTCGTCAAGGGCGGGCTCAAGGACCTGTCGATCTCGCGCACCAGCTTCAACTGGGGCGTGCCGGTGCCCGACGATCCCGGGCACATCATGTATGTGTGGCTCGACGCGCTCACCAACTACGCCACGGCGGTCGATTACCCGGACACCGAATCGCAAGCTTTTTCCAATTACTGGCCATGCGATCTTCACATGGTGGGCAAGGATATCCTGCGCTTCCACGCGGTCTACTGGCCGGCCTTCCTGATGGGCGCCGGAATCGCCCCGCCGAGGCGGGTCTTCGCCCATGGCTGGTGGACCAACGAGGGTCAGAAGATCTCCAAGTCGATCGGCAACATCATCGACCCGCTGGACATCGTCGAGCGCTACGGGCTCGACCAGGTGCGGTATTTCCTGCTGCGCGAGGTCCCGTTCGGCAATGACGGGGATTTTTCGCACCGCGCCATGGTGAACCGCATCAACGGCGATCTCGCCAACGATCTCGGCAATCTGGTGCAGCGCGTGGTCTCGATGCTCCATCGCTATTTCGACGGCGTGATACCGGAGCACTCGGCCGGCCACCGGGACGCCGACCGGGACCTGCTGGACGCGGCCGAGGGGCTGCTCGAGACCTGCCGAAGCCGCATGCGCGAGCAGGCGTTCCACGAGGCGCTGGACGCGGTCTGGGCGGTGATCCGCCAGGCCAACGCCTATGTCGACCACCAGGCGCCGTGGGCGCGGATCAAGGAGGACAGGGTGCGCACCGGCGCGATCCTCGCCACCCTCATCCAGACCATCCGCCGGATCGCGATCCTGCTGCAGCCCTACATGCCCGAATCGGCCGGGCGCATGCTCGACCAGATCGCGGTCGATCCCGAGCGGCGGGCATTCGCCAATCTCGGCCGGGCCGATTCGGTGCCGCCCGGCACCGCGCTTCCCAAGCCGAGCCCGGTATTTCCCAGGCTGCGGGAGGAAGCGGAAGGGGCTGCCTGATGCTGGTCGACAGCCACTGCCATCTCGATTTCGACGCCTTCGACGAGGACCGCGCCGAGACCCTCGAACGCGCCGCCGCCGCCGGCGTCGGGCGGATGGTGACGATCTGCACCCGGCTCACGGCCTTCGAGCCGGTGCGGGCGCTGGCGCGCGACCACGATGCGGTGGACTGCTCGGTGGGCGTGCACCCGCACAATGTGGCAGACGAGGGGATCGCCGAGCCCGCGCGGCTGGTGGCGCTCGCCGCCGGGCCCGAAGTCGTCGGGATCGGCGAGACCGGTCTCGACTACTACTACGAGCACAGCCCGCGCGACGACCAGCGGGCGAGCTTCCGCAACCATATCGCGGCCGCGCGCGAGACCGGGCTGCCGCTGATCGTCCATACCCGCGACGCCGACGACGAGACCGCTTCGATCCTGCGCGAGGAGATGGAGGAGGGGCCGTATGGCGGGGTGATCCACTGCTTCAGCGCCGGCCCCGCGCTCGCCGAGGCGGCGATCGGTCTGGGGCTCTACATCTCGTTCTCCGGCATCGTGACATTCAAGAAGTCGGACGAGCTGCGGGAGATCGCAGCCCGGGTTCCGCTGGATCGCATCCTGGTCGAGACCGACGCGCCCTATCTCGCTCCGGTGCCCAGGCGCGGCAAGCGCAACGAGCCCGCCTTCGTCGCCCACACCGCCGCCGCGATCGCCGCCGTGAAGGATATCGACCTCGACGCGATATCCCGGCAAACCACCGACAACTTCTTCCGATTGTTCAGGAAATCGGCTGCCCGCGCGGGTCGATGAAGGTTACCGTTCTCGGCTGCGGCAGCTCCCAGGGCGTGCCGATGATCGGCGGCCGATGGGGCGATTGCGACCCGGGCAACCCGCGCAACAGGCGGCGCCGGCCGTCCATCTTCGTCGAATGGGACGGCGTCAACATCCTGGTCGACACCGCGCCCGATCTTCGCGACCAGGCGATCGACGCCGGGATCGAGCGGGTCGATGCCGTGCTGTTCACCCACGCCCACGCGGACCACGTACACGGCATCGACGACCTCCGCGGCATCGCGCGCGAGATGGGCCGCGATATCGCGGTCTATGCCGAGGCCGCGGTGCTGGACGAGATCGTGAGCCGGTTCTCCTACCTGTTCCGCGGCGCGAGCGGTCCCGCGCGGAACTACCCGCCATTCCTTCGGCCCATCGTGATCGAGGGGCCGTTCGAGGTGCGGGACCGTCCGGTGGTGCCGTTCGAGCAGGATCACGGGATCTGCCCGTCGACCGGTTTTCGCTTCGCCGGCCTGGCCTATTCGACCGACGTGGTGCGCATTCCCGAGGCCAGCTTCGACCGCCTCGCCGGCGTCGATACCTGGATCGTCGACTGCCTGCGGCTCGACCGCGCGCACCCGACGCATGCGCACTGGCCGGTGACCCGCGGCTGGCTCGACCGAATCGCGCCGCGCCGCGCGATCCTGACCCACATGAACCACCATGCCGACTACGCGGCGATGCAGGCGGCGACCCCGGATGCCGTGGAGCCGGCCCATGACGGCATGCGGCTTGAAACGCCATAAGATATATTATGCGACAACTATAGTAGCTGGCAGGCGGGCGCGCGGATGACGGACGAGATGCGGAAACAGCCAGACCCCACCCCTATCGAGGCGCTGCTGCGTCTCATGACGCGCCTCAGGGACCGCGAGAGCGGATGCCCTTGGGACGCGGTCCAGACCTTTGCGACGATCGCGCCGTATACGATCGAGGAAGCCTACGAGGTCGCGGACGCGATCGCCCGCAACGACATGACGGCGCTGGAGGAAGAGCTCGGCGACCTGCTGCTCCAGGTGGTGTTCCACGCCGAGATGGCGCGCGAGGCCGGCGCGTTCGATTTCGATTCGGTGGCGGGCGGCATCGCCGACAAGATGCACCGGCGCCATCCGCATGTCTTCGGCGACCAGAAGGACGGCGCGGGGCAGGCAGGCTGGGAGGCGATCAAGGCGCGCGAACGCCGGGCCAGGGCCAGTGAGGCAGGCTCATCCGCGCTCGACGGGGTGGCGCTCGCCCTGCCCGCCCTGATGCGCGCCCGCAAGCTCCAGCAGCGCGCGGCCCGGGTCGGCTTCGATTGGCCGGATATGGAGTCAACGCTGGCCAAGGTCGACGAGGAGCTCGGCGAGCTCAGGGAAGCCCTGGACGGCGGCGACGAATCGGCGCTCGCCGAAGAGATCGGCGACCTGTTGTTCGCCTGCGTCAATGTCGCGCGCCGCCTGGGCATCGATCCGGAACAGGCGCTGCGCGGCTGCAACGACAAGTTCGTCCGCCGTTTCAGCGCCGTGGAGGACGGGCTTGCGACAGCCGGAAAGGCGCCCGAGGACTCGGATCTGGAGGAGATGGACGGGCTCTGGGAAGCCGCCAAGCGGCGGGAGCGCGAGCCCGGGCCGGGATCGACGAATTCCGACGGCTAACCTGCGAGGATCGCCAACAGGACGACCAAGCTAATCGAGAGCGTTCCATAAAAGCCGCAGACCGACCAGGACAAGGCGGTCGAGCCAAGACTGTCGACCGAACCGGCATAGGGTCGATAATCCAGGTCGAACGGCTTGACCGGTTGCCCCGAGGCGATGGCCTCGTAGAGCGACCTGTAACACCTTTCGAGGTGAAGATACCTAGCGTCCATCGCCCCGAATATCAGGACGGGAACGAACCCGGCAACGCCGATCATTATAGTCTGCTTGTCGGACAGCCCTGCGAAGATGAACACCGCGGTGACCAGCGAGACGGTCCACGTCTTGACCTGCGCGCAGTTGCCGGCCATGCGCGAAATGACGCCCTGGACCATTTTCAGGTGTTCGACCTTGTCTCCCGGGTCGCCGCTCATGAGCACAAGTTAGCAGCGATTCGAAGGGTGGCAAGGCCGGCGACACCGGTCCTGTCACGTGTCGACCGGCACCCTTCAGCGCTCAATCTTCGGTGAGCAGGATCATCAGGCTGGAGGTGTCGTAGCGCTTGCCGCCGCGCGCCTGGACGTGCTTGTAGAACTGGTCGACCAGCGCGATAAGCGGCAGGCGGGCGCCGTTGCGGTCCCCCTCCTCCATGGCGATGCCGAGGTCCTTGCGCATCCAGTCGACCGCGAAGCCGTAATCGTACTTGCCGGCCAGCATGGTCGCCGCGCGGTTTTCCATCTGCCAGGACTGCGCCGCGCCGCCCGAGATGACCTCCACGGCGCGCTCCGCGTCGAGCCCCGCCCGGACGGCGAAGTTGAGCCCTTCCGACAGCCCCTGGACGATGCCGGCGATGCAGATCTGGTTGACCATCTTGGTGAGCTGGCCGTTCCCGGCGGCCCCCATGTGGACGATGGTCCGCCCGTAGGCGCCCATCACGGGCTCGGCGCGGGCGAATACGGCATCGTCGCCGCCCACCATGATGGTGAGCACACCGTTCTCCGCCCCCGCCTGCCCGCCCGAGACCGGCGCGTCGAGAAATCCGATGCCGGACTCCGCCGCCGCCGCCGCGACCTCGCGGGCGACGATGGCCGATGTCGTGGTGTGGTCGACCAGCACCGCGCCCTCCGACATGCCGGCGAGCGCGCCGTCGGGACCGAAGACCACGGAACGCAAATCGTCGTCATTGCCGACGCAGGTGAACACGATGTCGGCGCCGCGGGCCGCTTCCGCCGGCGATTCGGCGCTTTTCCCCGCATGCCGGTCCAGCCAGCCGGCCGCCTTGGCGCCGGTCCGGTTGTAGACCGTCACGGCGTGGCCCTTCGCCGCGAGATGCCCGGCCATCGGAAAGCCCATCACGCCAAGCCCCAGGAACGCCACGGACGAGGTCATCGCATGCCCCTTTCTTGTGCAATGCGCGGGATCATAGGGAGCGCCCGGAAGCCCGGCAATGCGCGCCTCAGATGCCGAGCGAGCGACGAATGCGGTCTGCGAGACCGGCCCAGATGTCGGCATCGGGGGCGAGCAGCAGGCCTTCCTGCTGCTTGCGGCCGGGCCGGTAGGGCGTGCCGTCGACGCAGGCATTGTAGCCGCCGGCCTCCGCGTGCAGGAGCTGGCCCGCCGCATGGTCCCACGGCTTGAGGCTGCGGTAGAAGGCGAAATGCGTGCGCCCCTCCGCCAAGGCGAGGTAGTCGAAGCCGCAGCACTTGTTGTAGGTGCGCGCGCGGAACCGGCCACTGAAGCCCTTGTCCCTGTTGAGCCGCCAGCCGAAGGCGCCGGTCATCTCGGCCTCCGGCGCCGGAGCGGCGGAGCGGAGCCGGGCGCCGTCGCGCCACGCGCCGCCGCCGCGCTCCACCACGGCGGCCGCGTCAGCCACCGGATCGTAGATCCATCCGGCCGCGGCCTCGCCGTCCACGACCAGGGCCACCATCACGGCGAAGCAGGCCTTGCCTTCGGAAAAATTGGCCGTCCCGTCGATCGGGTCGATCACCCAGACCGCGCCCGGCCGGTTGAGCGCGTCCAGCGTCTCGGGTGCCGCCTCGGCCGCCTCCTCGGCGACCACCGCGGAACCCGGAAGCATCGCCGCGAGCGCTTCGGAGAGCGCGGCTTCCGCCCGCTCGTCGGCCACGGTCACCACCGCGCCGGAGCGCTTTTCCCATGACTCCCCGTCCCGGAGGCGGCGGAAGCGGGGCAGGATCTCGGCCTGGGCCACGGCGCGCAGGAGGGCGGTGACGGCGTCGATATCGACCGGCATCATGGCGCGAGGGTTAGTGGCATCGCCGCCCGAAGGCAAACGAATAAGGAAAGGGCCGCGCGAGGCGGCCCTTCCCTACTCTACGCCCGGCCAGTACAGGCGGCCGGCTGAAAGCGACAGCTACATCATGCCGCCCATGTCGCCCATGCCGCCCGGGGGCATGCCCGGCGGGGGCTTGTCGTCGGGCTTCTCGGCCACCATCGCCTCGGTGGTGATCAGCAGCCCGGCGACCGAAGCGGCGTCCTGGATCGTCGCCCGGACCACCTTGGCCGGGTCGATGATGCCGGCCTTGACCAGGTCGGTGTACTCGCACGCGGCCGCGTCGAAGCCGAAATTGACGGCTTTCGATTCCAGCAGCTTGCCGACCACGACCGAGCCCTCGAAGCCGGCGTTCTCGGCGATCTGGCGCAGCGGCGACTGCAGGGCGCGGCGCACGATTTCGACGCCCGCCTGCTGGTCGGGGTTGTCGAGCTTGACCTTGGTGAGCCCCTGCGAGGCGTGCAGGAGCGCGGTGCCGCCGCCGGCGACGATGCCCTCCTCGACCGCTGCGCGGGTCGAGTTCATCGCATCCTCGACGCGGTCGCGCTTCTCCTTCACCTCGATCTCGCTCGCCCCGCCGACGCGGATCACCGCGACGCCGCCGGCGAGCTTGGCAAGCCGCTCCTGCAGCTTCTCGCGGTCGTAGTCGGACGAGGTCTCGTCGATCTGCGCCCGGATCTGGCCGCAGCGGCCCGAGATGTCGCCCTTCTTGCCGGAGCCGTCGACGATGGTGGTCTCGTCCTTGGTGATCGCGATCTTCTTCGCGCTGCCGAGCATGTCGAGGCTGACATTCTCAAGCTTGATGCCGAGGTCCTCGGAGACCACCTGGCCGCCGGTGAGGATCGCGATGTCCTCGAGCATCGCCTTGCGGCGATCGCCGAAACCGGGAGCCTTGACGGCCGCGACCTTGAGGCCGCCGCGCAGGCGGTTGACGACCAGCGTCGCCAGCGCCTCGCCCTCGACGTCCTCGGCGATGATCAGCAGCGGACGCCCCGACTGCACGATCGATTCGAGCAGCGGCAGCATCGTCTGGAGACCCGAGAGCTTCTTCTCATGCAGCAGGATGAAGGGGTTCTCGAGGTCCGCCAGCATCTTCTCGGCGTTGGTGATGAAATAGGGCGAAATGTAGCCGCGATCGAACTGCATGCCCTCGACCACGTCGAGCTCGGTCGCGAGGCTCTTCGCCTCCTCGACCGTGATCACGCCTTCCTGGCCGACCTTCTGCATCGCATCGGCGATCATGTTGCCGATCTCGCGCTCGCCATTGGCCGAGACCGTGCCGACCTGGGCGATCTCCTCCTCGGTCTTCACCTTCTTGGAGCGCTTCTGGACACTGCTGACGACCTCCTCGACCGCGACGTCGATGCCGCGCTTGAGGTCCATCGGGTTCATCCCCGCGGCCACCGACTTGAGGCCTTCCTTGACGATCGCCTGGGCAAGAATAGTCGCCGTGGTGGTGCCGTCGCCGGCATCGTCGTTGGTCTTGGACGCGACCTCGCGCACCATCTGCGCGCCCATGTTCTCGAACTTGTCCTCGAGCTCGATTTCCTTGGCGACCGTGACCCCGTCCTTGGAGATCCGGGGCGCGCCGAACGCCTTGTCGAGGATGACGTTGCGGCCCTTGGGCCCGAGCGTGACCCTGACCGCATCGGTCAGGATGTCGATGCCCCGGAGCATTCGCGTCCGCGCATCGGTATCGAATTTTACTTCTTTAACAGCCATGATCCGCTCCGCTACTCGATGATGCCCATGATGTCGGACTCCTTCATGATGAGGAGATCCTGCCCATCGATTTTCACTTCCGTACCGGACCACTTGCCGTAAAGGATCCGGTCGCCCGACTTGACGTCGAGCGCGGTGATCTTGCCGTCCTCGGAGCGCGCTCCGTTTCCGACGGCGACGATCTTCCCTTCCATCGGCTTTTCCTTGGCCGTGTCCGGAATGATGATGCCGCCGGCCGTCTTCTCCTCGGCCTCCAGCGGCTCAACCAGCACGCGGTCGTGCAAAGGCCTGAGATTCATTTATTCCCTCCTGACTGGTCGAATATTTCGGCGTCCCGCAGACGCCAGTTTGACGCAAAGGAGCGCCAATGGTGTTAGCACTCCTTTTTGTCGAGTGCTAACAAACTAGGCGTTCGGCGGATCGCTGTCAATGGTTCCCGGCAAGAGAGCCCGAATCAATCTCCCGCGCGGCCGAGCCGCTTCAGGCGCCCGAGATCGGCCGGATCGAGCCCGACGCGGATATGCGCCCTGAGCCCGTCGTCCCTGCGGCTCAGCACCTCGCCGTATCGATAGAGCCAGGCGAGCCGTGCCCCGTCCGCGAGATCGACCTCGAACTCCAGGATCCGCCGCCGCGATCCGAAGGCGACGTCGAGCCGCTCGAGCAGCGCGTCGACCCCCTCCCCGGTCAGCGCCGAGATCGCGATGGCATCGTTGCGCCGTCCGGCGAGCCCGGATGCCATGATGCGCTCGTCTGGTTCGAGCTTGTCGATCTTGTTGTGGACTTCGACGAGAATTCCGTCGCCCGTATCGACGCCGAGCTGGCCGAGCACGTCGTCCACGTCGCGGCACTGCGCCTCGCTGTCCGGGTGAGCGACGTCCCGGACGTGGACGATCAGGTCGGCGTCCAGCACCTCCTCCAGGGTGGCGCGAAAGGCGGCGACCAGCATCGTCGGAAGCTGCGAGACGAAACCCACCGTATCCGACAGGATCACCCGGCGGCCGGAGGGCAGATCGACGCCCCGCATGGTCGGGTCCAGCGTGGCGAACAGAAGATCCTCGGCCGCGACCCGCGACCCTGTCAGCCGGTTGAACAGGGTCGATTTCCCGGCATTGGTGTAGCCGACCAGCGCCGCGACCGGATACGGCACCTTGCGGCGCGCCGCGCGGTGGAGCCCCCGGGTCCGCGTCACCGTGTCGAGCTCGCGCCGGATCCGGGTGATCCGTTCGTCGATCTGGCGCCGGTCGGCCTCGATCTGGGTCTCGCCCGGCCCACCCATGAAGCCGCGGCCGCCGCGCTGACGCTCGAGATGGGTCCAGCTCCGCACCAGGCGGCTGCGCTGATAGGTCAGATGCGCAAGCTCGACCTGGAGCGTACCTTCGCGGGTGCTCGCGCGCGCGCCGAAGATCTCCAGGATCAGGCCGGTGCGATCGATCACCTTGCAGCGCCAGGCGCGCTCCAGATTGCGCTGCTGGACGGGGCTGAGCGCGGCATCCACGCAAACCAGGTCGATGTCCGACGCTTCGACCGCCTCGGCGAGGGCATCCACGTTTCCGGCCCCGAAATAGGTCGAGGGCCGGCGCCGGGGCAGCGCGACGAGGTCCGCTCGGATGACTTCGAGCCCGATCGCGCCGGCGAGGCCCACGGCTTCGTCGAGCCGCGCTTCCGGGCTGCGCGAGTCGCGCCCCGCGGTCTTCGCGTAGGGGTGAAGGACGGCGGCGCGCTCCATCGCCGCCCCGTCCTCGGGGCCGGCCGCGCTAATCGCCAGCGTACTCGACCTCGCGTTTCTCGTCATAGAGCTGCACCGGCGCGACCGGCATCACGGTCGAAATGGCGTGCTTGTAGACCAGTTGGGAATGGCCATCCCGCCGGAGAAGGATGCAGAAATTATCGAACCAGGTCACCACGCCCTGAAGCTTGACGCCGTTGACCAGGAAGACGGTGACGGGCGTCTTGTTCTTCCGGATGTGGTTGAGGAAGGTGTCCTGAAGGTTTTGGGCTTTTTCTGCTGACATTTTGGGTCCCGCTCTCTTCGAGTCTTGGATTCGAACCATTGACGGCGCGGTCCGGCGAGCGGGCCACGCCAACACACACAAGCGGGGCGATGATTACCGCAAAACCCGCGGCGAGTGAACAAGGCTTCTCACAGGCTTTCGACATGCCTGAGAAGCTCGGCGCAGTCGGCGAAATGCGCCTGCGGCGGGAACGCCGCGAATTCCGTGTCGCGGGGCGGCGTCCCGCGCACCAGGATCCCGGTGCATCCGGCGTTGTGGGCGCATTCCATGTCGACCCACGTGTCGCCGACGAACCATACCCCGGCGTCGCGCCGAACCCCGGTCCCGGACAGCGCGAGGTCGACCGGCTCGGTCGCCGGCTTGTCGCGCGCCGCATCGCTCGCCCCGACCAGGCGGGAAAAATGCCGTTGCCAGCCAAGATGCCCGGCTTCGCGGCGCAAATTCCCGCCCATCTTGTTGCTCACCACGCAGAGCGGGATGCCGCGCCGGGCGAGCGCCTCGATCAGCGCCTCGGCGCCTTCGCAGATCGCGAGCCGTTCGAGATGGATCGCCTCGAAGCGGCGATAGAAGATCTCGCGGGCCTCCTGCCAGCGCTCGCCGAAGAGCGGCGGAAAGGCCTCGCGCAGCGACCTCCGCACCCGTTCCCGGGTTTCCCCGATCGACCAGGCCGGGTGTCCCATCGCCGCGAGGGCGGCGTTCATCGATTCGTGGATCACCGGCCAGGTATCGACCAGCGTGTTGTCCCAGTCGAAGACCACGGCGCGCGGCAACCGGTCGACGGCGTTCATCCGCCGGCCCTAGAAATAGTCCGGACGCACGGAGAACAATTGCTCGACGCGCTTGATCGCGCTCCTGGCGACGAACATGACCAGCCGGTCGCCGATGCGCAGCACCGTCGACGCGCGGGGAATCACCACCTTGCCGTCGCGCACGATGGCGCCGATTAGCACGCCTGACGGCAGCCCCGCCTCGCCGATCGCGTGGCTCGCGAGGTCCGACGATTCGTGCAGCTCGGCCTCCATGATCTCGCCGATGCCCTGCGGCAGGGCATGCACCGCCCGGATCCTGCCGCGCCGCACATGCCGCAGGATGGTCGAGACGGTGATCGCGTGCGGGCTGACCACGACATCGACCCCGAGCGTGCTGATCAGCGGCGCATAGTTCATGTTGTTGATCAGCGTAACCGCCCGCCCCGCCCCGTGTCGCTTGGCGAGAAGCGCGGCGAGGACGTTGGTCTCGTCGTCATTGGTCACCGTCACGATTGCCTCGGCGGTCGAAACATTGGCCTCGTCCAGAATTTCCGGGTCGAGCGCGTCGCCGTTCAGCACCGTCACCCCGGCGAGATCGATGGCGGCGCGTTCGGCCTGCGCCCGGTTGGACTCGATGATCCTGGCGCTGACCCCGGGGTGCTCATCGTGAATCAGCCGGGCGAGGCACTGTCCCACGTGACCCGCCCCGGCGATCACCATCCGGCGGATTTCGGGTTCCTCATGCCCGAATACCGCCATCGCCCGGATGACGTGCTCGGTGTCGGCGATGAAATAGACTTCGTCGCCGGCCAGCATCTGGTCGTCCGCCGTCGGGACCAGCGTGACGTCGCCGCGATTGATCCCGACCACGACGATGTTCAGCTCCGGGAAAATGCCGGTGAGCTGGCGAAGCGGGGTGTTGATGACCGGGCAGTCGTCGTCGCAACGCACCGCGATCGCCCGCACCATGCCGTCGGCAAGGGAGATCGAGTCGGTCGCGCCGGGTACGAAGAGGCGGCGCGAGATCGCCCGGGCGACTTCCATTTCCGGAGAGATGATCACGTCGATGGGCATGTGGTCGCGGCTGAACAGATCGGCCCATATCTGCTGCAAGTAGGACTGGGAGCGTATGCGGGCGATCTTGGTGGGAACCTCGAACAGCGAGTGCGCCACCTGGCAGGCCACCATGTTGACCTCGTCGGCCTGGGTGACCGCGATGATCATGTCGGTGTCGTCCGCCGCCGCCCGCTCCAATACGTCGGGATGCGATGCGAAACCGACCACGGTACGGACATCGAGCGCGTTGCCGATCTCGCGCGACAGGTCGTCGGACCGATCGATCACCGTCACGTCGTTGCCTTCGGAGGCGAGCTGGCGGGCGATGTGGTATCCGACCTGGCCGGCGCCGCAGACGATCACCTTCATGGATCAGAGTTCCGACGTTCGGGCGAAGAGCGGGGCGCCTAGTCCGGCCGGCCCGCGGGCGCCACGCCCAGCGTCTTGAGCTTGCGATGCAGGGCGGAGCGCTCCATCCCCACGAACTGGGCGGTGCGCGACACGTTGCCGCCGAACCGGTCGACCTGGGCGATGAGATATTCCCGTTCGAACCGTTCGCGCGCTTCGCGCAGCGGCAGGCCGAGGGCCTCGCCGCTCCTGTCCCAGCGCAGCGGTTCCGGGGTGTTGGCGACGATGTCCGGCGGCAGCATGTCGGGGCGGACCAGATCCTGGCCGTTCCCGGGCGCCATGATCAGGATCCACTCGGCGACATTGCGGAGCTGGCGGACATTGCCGGGCCAGTCATAGGCCTGCAGCGCCGCGAGCGCGTCCTCGGCGAGCCTGCGGCAGGGCATGCCGCTCGCCGCCGCGGCGCGCTCGGCGAAATGGCTGAACAGAAGCGGGATGTCATCGCGGCGCGCGGTCAGCGAAGGGACCTCGATCGGCACCACGTTCAGCCGGTAGTAGAGGTCCTGGCGGAACCGGCTGGCCGCCATCTCGGTGTTGAGGTTCCGGCTGGTGGTGGCGATAACCCTGACGTCGACGGTGATCCTGGCGGTGCCTCCGGTACGGGCGAAGGACTGCTCCTGGAGTACGCGGACGATCTTGCCCTGGGTCTCCAGCGGCATGTCGGCAACCTCGTCGAGCAGCAGGGTCCCTCCATTCGCCTGCTCGAAGGTGCCCAGATGGGGCGCGGCGCCGTTTGCCGCTTCCAGACCGAACAGCTCTTCTTCCATGCGCTCGGGAGCCATCGTCGCGCAGTTGAGCACCGTGAAGGAGCCGTCCCGGCGTTGCGAACGCGCATGCAGGGCGCGGGCCGCGACCTCCTTGCCGGAGCCGGGCGGGCCGCTGATCATCACCCGGCTGCCGGTCGGCGCGACCCGGTCGATCGCGCCGCGGAGCTGGCTGATCGACTGCGAGTTTCCGATCATGGTCCAGTCGGCGTTCGCCCGTTCCCGGAGCTCCGCGTTCTCCTGGCGGAGCCGCGCGGCGTCCATCGCCCGCCTGACCGTGAGGGCCAGCCTGTCGGACTTGAACGGCTTCTCCACGAAGTCGTAGGCGCCCAGCTTGATCGCCTTGACCGCAGTCTCCACGGTTCCGTGACCGCTGATCATCACGATCGGGATTTCGGGATGCCGCCCGTTCAGCAGCTTGAGGAACTGGAGTCCGTCGCGGTCGTCGCCGCGCAGCCAGATGTCGAGCACCACCAGATGAGGGCGCCGTTCCTCGATCATTTCGAGTGCCGAGACGGTGTCGGCGGCCGAACGGCAGAGATAGCCCTCGTCCTCGAGGAAATCGGCGGTGATACGACGAATATCGGCCTCGTCGTCGACGATCAGTACTTCGGACTGCAACGCTACGCTCTCCACGGCATTCTCATCGCGTCACAGTGACACCCTGCCCGTCCTTTGGGAAGACCAATCGGACCCGGGCGCCGCCGCCGGAGGCCGCCTCCAGCACCACTTCGCCGTTGTGGTCTTCCATGATTTTCCGGACGATCGCGAGCCCCAGACCGGTGCCCTTGTCGCGCGTGGTCACATAGGGTTCGGTGAGGCGATGCGACGCCATGTCCGGCAGCCCGCGACCGTTGTCCTCCACCGAAACCACCGCGAAACCGCCGCTGTCTTCCACCGAGACCGCGATGCGGCCGGGCGCCGCCCCGTCCCCGCGAGCCTCGATCGCCTCGACGGCGTTCTTGAGCAGGTTGGAGAGCGCGCGCGTCGCCAGCCCGGCATCGCACGCCACGATCGGCGGATCGTCCGGCAGCGCCGCCTCGAACGCAATCCGCGGATGCGCTTCGCGGTAGAGGGCGAGCTCGACCCGGCAGAGATCGGCGATGTCGACGGGCGCGATCACGGCGTTCGGCATGCGCGCGAAATCGGAGAACTCGTCGACCATGCGGCCGATGTCTCCGACATGCCGGATGATGGTCTCGGTGTAGTCGTCGAAGGATTTGGGGTCGCTGCTTATCTCGCCGAGATACTTGCGCCGCAGCCGCTCCGCCGACAGCTGGATCGGGGTCAGCGGGTTCTTGATCTCATGGGCGATGCGCCGCGCGACGTCCGACCAGGCGGCCTTGCGCTGGGCGGCGAGCAGCTCGGTGATGTCGTTGAAGGTCACCACGAAACCCACGATCGCCTCGTCCCTGAGATCGGCCACGACGCGCACGAACAGCGTCCTCGTGCCGTCGCCGTGTTTGAGCTCGATCTCCGTCTCGGCCGCCCGGTCCGGGCGGTTCCGCGCCTCGGCGAGCAGCGCGCCCATTCGCGGCGCGAGCGCGGCCAGCGGCCGGCCCATCGAACGGTCGAGGTCTCTGAAAAGCAGCTCGGAAGCCAGCCGGTTGGAGACGTTGACGTTGCCCGCGCGATCGAGCCCCACCACGCCTGCGGATACGCCCGACAGCACGGTTTCGATGAAGTTGCGCCGCGTATCGAGTTGACGGTTCGCCTCGAGGAGCTCGTCCCTCTGCGCTTCCAGCTGGCCGGTCATCCGATTGAACGCCCGGGTCAGGGAGCCGATCTCGTCGCCCTCCCCGGTTTCCGGCACCCGGGTGGACAGGTCGCCGCCGCGGACCCGTTCGGCCGCCGCGGCAAGCGCGGTCACCGGCCCGGCGAGCCGGGACGCGAAGGACAGCCCGGCCCAGATCGCAGCCATCAGCAGGAGCAGCGCAACCAGCACAAACATCATCGCGAAGGTGATCTCGAAGGTCTGCCGCTGGCCTTCCAGGGACCGGTACTCGGCCACGGTCCGCCTGGTGCGGGCGATGTGGTCGAGCACACGGGGCTCCACGAAGCGGCTGATATAGAGGAACGCGTTGATCACCCCATCCAGCTTGACGATCGCCCGCATCCGGTCTTCCGACCCGCTGGCGAGCACCACGAGTTCGCCCCGCTCCACCTTTTCCAACGCCGCGACCGGTATGGGGTCGCGGTCGAGGACGAAGCTCAGGTTCCAGCGGGCGATCACCTGCCCCGCGCTGTCGAAGACGTAGGCCTCGCTCAGGTTCCGCAGCACGCCTTGCGCCGCCATCATCTGATTGAACCTTGCGGGATCCACCCATAGCTGCGGCGCCGACCGGTTGATGTCGCGGGCGATGGCGAGGATGTCGCCCCGGATCACCTTCTGGTGCTCGCGCAGGTAGGACTCGGCGACGATCGAGGCCTCTTCGAGCGCGGTCTGGACGCGGTCGCTGAACCAGGCCTGGACGCCCAGGCTGAAGAACAGCGCCGAGAAGACGGAAACGGTGATCGCGGGAACCCCGGCGATCACGCTGAACCAGAGAACCAGCCGGCCATGCAGCCTGGCGCCCACGAAGCCGCGCCGGCGCGCGATCCAGATTCGCACCAGGCGCCGGGCGACGATCGCGCCGAGGGCGAGGAACAGCACCAGGTCGACATTGAGCAGAAGAAGAAGCGCGCGCGGGTCGCTGGCGAACGGAAGCGAGCCGGACAGCGCCGCGTAGGTCACGAGGGCGGAGCCGAGCGACATCACCGCCAGCACGACCGCCGATTTGCGCCCTAGCCGGTGCCGGCGTGCCCACAAAGCGAGCCGGGCGGCGCCGGGTGTGCGCAGTGCCGCCGTTCTATTCGCCATATCGTGCCGAACCGGTCACCCGCTCGCGCGCGGAGTCAGCCAGCCGCGAGTACGGTCATCATAGGCTCCGCTCCGCCGAGATGTCGAGATCGCGGATCTTCTTCCTCAGCGTATTGCGGTTGAGCCCCAGCAGGGCCGCCGCCCGAAGCTGGTTGCCCCGCGTGGCGTCGAGGGCGAGCGCGATCAGCGACCGCTCGACCTCGCGCAACACCCGGCGGTGCAGGCCGGGGCCCGGAAGCCCGGGGGCATGGGCCTCGAAATACTGCACCAGATGGGTCTCCACGGCACGCGACAGGCTGTCCCGCTCGCTGGGTGGCGACGCCTGCGTGCCCACCAGCGCGCTTTCGACCGCGGCGAGCAGGCTGTCCCGGTTCCGCGGCCGCGCGACGTGGCTGGTGCGAACCGGAAATCCGACCGGCGCGGTGCCGCCCAGCACGACGACCGGCATATCGGGCCGCGAGCCCGCCATCGCCTCCGCGATGCCGGCACCGGCGCTCGACAGCATCGCGGAGTCGACCGCCGCGGCGTCGCCGGCACCGGAGCCCAGCACATGGCGGAACGCCTCCGGGGTCGGCGCGAACAGCAGCGCAAACCCCGCCTCGTCGAAGAGCCGGAGGACCTCGCCGTCCGAGCTTGCCAGCACGATGACCGGAGGGCTCATGCCGCGATGGCGTCGCCGCCGGCTTCCCCGAAAAAGCGCACGATCGCCGAACGGACCTCGTCCGGGTCGGCGAGCGCGTTGACCGCGGCGCGAAACGCCGCCCCGCCGCGGCTGGACCTGGCGTACCAGGCGAGATGCTTGCGCGCCATGCGGACCCCGGTGACCGGTCCGTAATGCCCGAGCATCGCGTCGAAATGGGCGCGGATCGCGGCGCATCGCCGCGCCGGGCCGGGATCGGGTTCGTGCCAACCGCCGCGCAGATAGGCCATGACCTGACGCGGGAACCACGGCCTCCCGCAGGCGCCGCGGCCGATCATCACGCCGTCCGCATTCGAGGCCCGCAGAGCGGCGGCGGCTTCCGCCGGGGTGGTGATATCGCCGTTGACGATCACCGGAATCGAGACGGCGGCCTTCACCCCGGCGACGAAGCGCCAGTTCGCCTGACCGTTATAGAGCTGGGTCCGCGTGCGCCCGTGGACGGTGATCATCCTCGCGCCGCAATTCTCGGCGATGGCGGCGAGCCGGGGCGCGTTGAGGTGGCCGTCGTCCCAGCCCATGCGCATCTTGAGCGTGACCGGCAGGTCCACCGCGTCCGCGACGGCGCCGACGATACGGGCGGCATGGGCCTCGTCCCGCATCAGGGCCGAGCCGCACATCTTCCTGACCACCTTCTTGACCGGGCAGCCCATGTTGATGTCGACCACCGCCGCGCCGCGATCGGCCGCGATGCGTGCCGCCTCGGCCATGGTGGAAGGATCGTGGCCGACGAGCTGGACCGCCATGGGAAACTCCTCGGCGCAGTCGGTCGCGATCTTCAACGACCCGGGCGCCTGCCGCAGCATCGCCCCGTCGGCGATCATTTCGGAAAACACCATCCCCGCCCCCCAGCTCTTGACCAGGCGGCGGAACGGCAGGTCGCTGACCCCGGACATCGGCGCCAGAAATACCGGCTCCCGGATTTCGACGGGACCGATCTTGAGCGGAGCCAGGGAGGACATGGCACCTCAATCCACGGCGAGAGCGGGACTATATATCACCCTGGTTGACAGCGAACAGGGCGAAGCGGCTCGCGGCGCGGGCCGTGACAGGGGTGAGAAATCCGGGCTAGGGTCTCCCCGACAACCGCACGGGTGCGATATGACGGGGTGCGTCGCCCTGATTCTTGCCGGCGGGCGCGGCACGCGTCTCGGCGCAACTCTTCCCAAGCAGTACTTGCCGCTCGGCGACGACGCCGTTCTGCGCCACGCCGTCTCCGGCTTCGTCGACCACCCCGCCGTCGACGGGGTGCGCGTGGTCGTCGGCGCCGCCGATCGCGAGCACTGCGACCGGGCGCTCGACGGCCTCGACCTCATGAAACCGGTCACCGGCGGCGGCACGCGGCAGGACTCCGCGCGTCTCGGCCTCGAGAGCCTCGTCCCGGTCGGCCCGCGGACGGTGCTGATCCACGATGCGGCGCGCCCCTTCGCCGATGCGCCGACGATCTCGCGGGTCCTGGCGGCGCTCGAAACCCGCCCCGCCGCGCTCCCCGCGGTGCCGATCAGCGATACGCTGAAGCGCGAACGGGACGGAACGGATGCGCCGCTCGTCGGCGAAACCGTGGAGCGCCGCGGGCTGTGGCGCGCGCAGACGCCGCAGGGTTTCCGGTTTCCGGAAATCCTCGCCGCGCACCGCGCCGCCGCCGGGATGGCGCTGACCGACGACGCCGCGGTGGCGGAGCGGGCGGGTCTCGATGTCGCGCTGGTGCACGGCAGCGATTCCAACATCAAGGTGACGACGCAGGAGGATCTGGAGCGCGCGCGGCGCTGGCTCGGGGGAGAACGCTTCGAACTCAGGACCGGCACCGGCTTCGATGTCCATAAGTTCGGCGAGGGAAAGGCGGTCACGCTGTGCGGCGTCGAAATTCCGCACGACCGGGCGCTCGTCGGTCATTCGGACGCCGATGTCGGGATGCACGCCATGACCGACGCGCTGCTGGGCGCGATCTCCGAAGGCGATATCGGCCTGCATTTTCCGCCCACCGACCCACGCTGGCGGGGCGAGCCCTCGGCCACCTTCCTGCGCCACGCCGCGTCGCTGATCCGCCGCCGCGGCGCCAGGATCGTCAATCTCGACGTCACCCTGATCTGCGAAGCGCCCAAGATCGCGCCGCATCGGGACGCGATGGCGGCCCGCGTCGCCGCGCTGCTGGAGCTGGAGCCCGGCCGCATCGGCATCAAGGCGACGACGACCGAAGGCCTCGGCTTCACCGGACGCGGCGAGGGTATAGCCGCCCAGGCCGTCGCCACGATCCGCCTCCCCGCCTGAGCCGCGATGCCGGTGGGCGGTCGCGCGTATTCCCCGGCCTGGCGCGATGCGCCGACTTTCGTCGCCACCGTCGGCGGCATCGGCCTGCTGCCCGGCGCGCCCGGAAGCTGGGGCTCGCTGGCGGCCCTGCCGGCGGCCTGGCTGCTGCTGGAACATTTCGGACCCTGGGGGCTCGGCGTCGCCGCGATCGTCGTGTTCGCGCTCGGTTGGTGGGCCTCGGCCTCGGTGACGCAGCGCACCGGCGACGACGACCCGGGCCCGATCGTCATCGACGAGGTCGCCGGCCAGTTCGTGGCGCTGCTTCCCGCGGCTCTGGATTTCTGGCAGTTCGCGCTCGGCTTCGTCCTGTTTCGCATCGCCGACATCGTCAAGCCGTGGCCCGCTTCGTGGGCCGATCGCAGGCTGAAGGGCGGGTTCGGGGTCATGGCCGATGACGCGGTCGCCGGGGTCTACGCGCTCGCCGGGGTATGGCTGGCAAGGGAGTTTCTGGCTTGAACGAAGAGATCCTGCGCGCATCCGAAACCCTGCTTCGGCGCTGCCGGTCCAGAGGGCTGACCGTGGCGACGGTGGAATCCTGCACCGGCGGTCTGCTCGCCGGTGCGCTCACCGCCATCGCCGGTTCGTCCGACGTGGTCGAGCGCGGCCTGGTCACCTACACCAACGAGGCCAAGGCCGAGCTCGCCTCGGTGCCCGCGGCGCTGATCGCGGCACATGGCGCGGTGAGCGAAGACGTCGCCCGCGCCATGGCCGAGGGCGGGCTCGCCAACAGCCGGGCCGACATCGCCGTCGGCATCACCGGGGTCGCGGGACCCGGCGGCGGCAGCCCGGCCAAGCCGGTCGGCCTGGTCCACATCGCGGCCGCGCGGCGGTCGGGCGCGACGCTGCACCGCCGCTTCCTGTTCGCCGGCGACCGGGCGGCGGTCCGGGAGTCCTCGGTGCTGGCCGCGATGGCGTTGATCGGGCGTCTCGCCGGGTGACGCGTCGGCGCGTCGTCGGGGTCGATTTTTCCGGCGCCCGCCATGCGGGCGATCACATCTGGATCGCGGCTGGAACGCAGCAAGCGGGCCGGCTGACCCTGGAACGCTGCGAGCCGGCACGCGAATTGCCGGGCGGTGCGCGGGACCGCGAAACGGCGCTGGCGGCACTGAGGGGTTTCCTGGCGAGCGAACGGCGCGCCGCGGCCGGTCTCGACTTTCCCTTCAGCCTGCCCCGCTCGCTGATCGAGGAGACCGAGTGGCGGGACTTCCTGCGCGCCTTCCCCGCCCGCTACCCCGACCCCGAAGCGCTTCGGACAGATTGCCGGCGCGCCGCCGGCGGGCGCGAGTTCAAGCGATGTACCGATGTCGAGGCGAAGGTACCGTTTTCCGCCTACAATTTGAGGCTTTACCGCCAGACCCATGCCGGCATCCGAAGCGTGCTCCTGCCGCTGGTGGAGTCCGGCGCGGCGCGCGTCATCCCGATGCAGGCCCCCGCCACCGGCAAGGTTCTGCTCGCCGAAACCTGCCCCGCCTCTCTGCTCAAGCGGCTCGGTCTCTACGGCTCCTACAAGGGACGCGGAGCGGCCTTGCGGGACTCACGGATCAAGCTCCTGAATGCGTTGATAACCAAGGGACTACTGAACAGACCTGATAGATCGCTTAGGGATCGGATAGTCGAGAATCGGGGCGGCGATGCGTTGGATGCCGTGCTCGCCGCGGTCGCCGCCGCGAACCTGCCGAGGCTGCGCCGGGCGGCGCGCCAGCCGGTCGAACGGATCGAGGGCCTGATCTATTTCTGAATGGCGGAGACGGCCCGCCGGCCGGGCGCGCCGCCCACCTTCGCAGCGCCGTACAGCGTATCCGCCCGCGCGATGAAGGCGGCGACGCTGCGCCGGACCACCTCGTTGAACAGCGGTCCCATGATCTTGCGCAGCAGCAGCGAGCGGAACTCGAAATCGATGAAGAAGTCGATCAGGCAGCCGTCGTCCCTGGGGCTGAACTGCCAGCGGCTGTCGAGATAGCGGAACGGCCCGTCGAGATAGGCGATGTCGATGCGTTCGACCGGGTCCAGCGTCACCCGCGACCTGAAGCTTTCGCTCACCATCTTGAAGCCGACCCTGAGGTTGGCGTGCAGCACGTTGCCCTCGCGGCTGTATATGCGGCAGCCGGTGCACCAGGGCAGGAAGGCGGGATAGCTCTCGACATCGGCCACCAGCTCGTAGATCTGGGCCGGCGCGTAGGCGGCGTAGCGGCGTTCGGCGTGGCTCGGCATCGGGTCAGCCGGACGCCCGGCGCGCCGCGCGCAGCGCCTCGAAGTCGCGGTCGGCGTGATAGGACGAGCGGGTGAGCGGCGTCGCCGACACCATCAGGAAGCCCTTGCCCCTGGCCATCCTGGCCAGCTCCTCGAACTCACCGGGCTCCCAGAACCGGTCGATCGGGTGATGCTTGGGCGTCGGCTGGAGGTACTGGCCGACGGTCAGGAAGTCGACATCCGCGGCGCGCAGGTCGTCCATCGCCTGGTGCACCTCTTCGCGGCTCTCGCCGAGCCCGACCATCAGCCCTGACTTGGTGAACATCGACGGGTCGAGCTGTTTCACCCGGTCGAGCAGCTTCAGGGAATGGAAGTACCGCGCCCCCGGCCGCACCGTCGGATACAGCCTCGGCACGGTCTCCAGGTTGTGGTTGTAGACGTCCGGACGGGCGTCGACCACGTGTTCGACGGCCCCGTCCTTTCTCAGGAAATCGGGCGTCAGCACCTCGATGGTGGTTTCCGGGTCCAGCGCCCGGATGGCGCGGATGACGCGCGCGAAATGCCCTGCCCCGCCATCGTCGAGATCGTCGCGGTCGACCGAGGTGATGACGACATGGCGCAGGCCGAGCCTTGCGACCGCCTCGGCGACCCGCCCCGGCTCGTCCGGATCGACACGGTCCGGCAGCCCGGTCGCGACGTTGCAGAATGCGCAGGCGCGGGTGCAGACGGCACCGAGGATCATCATCGTGGCATGGCGCTGGGCCCAGCACTCGCCGATATTGGGGCACGCCGCTTCCTCGCACACCGTGGTCAGCCCGAGCGCGCGCATGACGCCGCGGGTCTCGCCGAAGACCGGCGAGACCGGCGCGCGCACGCGGATCCACGGCGGCTTGCGCGGGATCGGGGCGTCCTCGCGGCCGATCTTTTCGGGATGGCGGATGGTCGCGGTTGGGCTTGTGCCGGTCATCGGGGCCACTGCATAGCCGTCGATCTAGAAATGAAGAGCCCGTCCGTAAGCGTCAAGCACGGACTCGTGCATCATCTCGGACAGCGTCGGGTGCGGGAAAACCGTTTCCATGAGTTCCGCCTCGGTGGTCTCCAGCGTCTTCGCGATGGCGAAGCCCTGGATCAGCTCGGTCACCTCGGCGCCGATCAAGTGCGCGCCGAGCAGCTCGCCGGTCGCCGCGTCGAACACCGTCTTGACCAGCCCCTCGTCGTCGCCGAGCGCGATCGCCTTGCCGTTCGCGAGACAGGGGAAACGGCCGATCCTGACCTCGCGGCCCTCCGCCCTGGCCGCCGCTTCGGTGAGGCCGATACTCGCCACCTGCGGCCGGCAATAGGTGCAGCCCGGGATGCGCGAAACCTCGAGCGGATGGGTCTCGATGCCGGCGATGCGTTCGACGCACATCACCCCCTCGTGGCTCGCCTTGTGGGCGAGCCAGGGCGGCCCGACCAGGTCGCCGATCGCGTAGACGCCGGTCTCGCCCGTCTCGCACCAGCGGTTGACGACGACGTGGCCGCGATCGACCTCGACGCCGGTTCCTGCGAGCCCGATGTCCTCCACATTGCCGACGATCCCGACCGCCAGGATCGCCCTTTCAACGTCGATCTCGCGGGTCTCGCCGCCCGCCTCGACCGCCGCCCGGACGCCCGCGCCCCGGCGTTCCAGACCGCTCACCGCGGCACCGGTGAGGATCTCCATTCCCTGTTTCTCAAAGGCTTTTCTGGCTAGTGCGGAGATTTCTTCGTCTTCTACCGGAAGAATACGCTCGAGGATCTCGACCACCGTCACCTCGGCGCCCAGGTCGCGGTAGAAACTCGCGAACTCGATTCCGATCGCTCCCGATCCGATCACCAGCAGCGAGGCGGGCATGGCGGGCGGCACCATGGCCTCGCGATAGGTCCAGACCCGTTCGCCGTCCGGCTCGAGCCCGGGCAGGGTCCGCGCCCGCGCCCCTGTGGCGAGCACGATGTGGGGCGCGGCGATCTCCTCGGCGAGCGCGCCGTCGCGCTCCACCGCCACCTGCCCGCCGCCCGCCAGCCTGCCCTGCCCTTCGATGACCTCTACCCCGTTCTTCTTCATCAAATGGCCGATCCCGGCGCTCAGCCGTCCGGCAACGTCGCGCGAGCGCCTGACGATCTTCTGAAGGTCGAAGGCGACCCCGTCCGCGGCGAAGCCGAAGGAGTCGAGCTGGCCGAGCAGATGGTTGATTTCCGAGGTCCGCAGCAGCGCCTTGGTCGGAATGCAGCCCCAGTTGAGGCAGATCCCGCCGAGATGCTCGCGCTCGACCACGCAGGCCTTCATGCCGAGCTGGGCGGCGCGGATCGCCGCGACGTAGCCGCCGGGGCCGCCGCCGATCACGGCGATGTCGCAGGAGTGCCGGGCCATGGGCGCTATCCCCGATCAGGCCAGCATCGCCGGCGGATACTCGATGTTCCGCTTGATCGCGCCCAGCAGCTCGGCGCCGATGGCGCCATCCACCACGCGGTGGTCGACCGACAGCGTGCACGACATGACGGTGGCGGGAACGATCGCGCCGTCGCGGACCACCGGCCGCGGCTCCCCCGCGCCGACCGCGAGAATGCAGGCCTGCGGCGGGTTGATCACCGCATCGAAGCTCTTGACCCCGTACATCCCGAGATTGGAGATCGAGAAGCTGCCGCCCTGGTACTCCTCCGGCGTGAGCTTGCCCTCGCGCGCCCGCGCCGCGAGCGCCTTCATTTCGGCCGCGATCTCGACCAGACCCCTGGCGTCGGCATTCCTGACGATCGGGGTGACCAGCCCGCCCGGGATCGCCACCGCGACGGAGATGTCCACCGTACCGTGCCGTGTCATCGACCCTTCGCCCGCCCAGGAGACATTGGCGGCCGGGACCTCGCGCAGCGCGAGCGCGCAGGCCCGGATGACGATGTCGTTGACCGATATTCTCGCCGTCTCGATCCGCTTGTTGATCTCGCTCCGCACCTTGAGCAGCTCGTCGATCTCGCAGTCGACGGTGAGATAGAAGTGGGGGACCGTCGCCTTGGATTCGGTCATCCGCTCGGCGATCACGCGGCGCATGGTCGACAGCCTGACGGTTTCCCCCGGGGCCGGCGCGGCGGCGGGTCTGGGCGGCGCGTGTGCCGGTTCGGCGGCCGCCGAACCGGCGGCGAGCGCCGCTTCGACATCCACCTTGACGATCCGCCCGCCGGTCCCGCTGCCGCTTATGGCGGCGAGTTCGAGCCCGGCCTGCGCGGCCATGCGCCGGGCGAGCGGGCTGGCGGCGATACGCTCCCGCGGAGCGGGCGGGGCGGGCGGTGGCGGCTCGGCGGGGCGTTGCGGCGCCGGTTCCACCGCCTGGGCGGGCATTTCGGCGGGCGCCGGCGGGTTCCCGATCGCCGCCGCGTCCTCCCCCTCGGCGAGCAGGACGCCGATCACCGCATTGACCGCAACCCCTTCCGAACCCTCGGGCACGACGATCCTGCCGAGCACCCCCTCGTCGACCGCCTCGACCTCCATCGTCGCCTTGTCGGTCTCGATCTCGGCGATCACGTCGCCGGCCTCCACGGCGTCGCCCTCGGCCTTGAGCCATCTGGCGAGGTTTCCCTCGGTCATGGTCGGCGACAGTGCCGGCATCAGGATATTGATCGGCATCGGGGATCCTGGCTGGGGAGAACGGGCGCGTTCAGTCTCGGTACAGCACGTCTTTGGCGGCGCGGACGACGTCCTCGACCTGCGGCAGCGCGAGCCGTTCGAGATTGGCGGCGTAGGGCAGCGGAACGTCGGCTCCGGTCACGCGCGCGACCGGCGCGTCGAGCCAGTCGAAGGCCTGCTCCATCGCCACCGCGGCGAGCTCGGCGCCGATACCGGCGAACGGCCAGCCCTCCTCGACCGAGACCAGGCGGCCGGTCTTCTTCACAGACGCGACCAGCGTCGCGGTATCCAGCGGCCGGATCGTGCGGAGGTCGATCACCTCGGCCTCCACCCCCTCCCCCGCCAGCGCCTCGGCGGCGTCGAGCGCGTGGCCCACCGCGATCGAGAGCGCGGCGATCGTCACGTCCGACCCGGCGCGGCAGATTTTCGCCCGGCCGATCGGCACGATGAAATCCTCGTCCGCCGGAACCTCGAAAGAGGCGCCGTAGAGGATTTCGTTCTCCAGGAAAATCACCGGGTTGGGGTCGCGGATGGCCGATTTCAGCAGACCCTTGGCGTCCGCCGCGCTGTAGGGCGACACCACCTTGAGTCCCGGCACATGGGCGAACCAGCTGGCGTAGTTCTGCGAATGCTGGGCGGCCACCCGGGCGGCGGCGCCGTTGGGCCCGCGAAACACCATCGGCGCGGAGATCTGGCCGCCCGACATGTAGAGGCTCTTGGCCGCCGAATTGATGATCTGGTCCATCGCCTGCATGGCGAAGTTGAAGGTCATGAATTCGACGATCGGCCGCAATCCGGCGAACGCCGCACCGACGCCGAGCCCGGAGAAGCCGTGCTCGGTGATCGGGGTGTCGATCACGCGGCGCGGGCCGAACTCCTCCAGCAGGCCCTGGCTCACCTTGTAGGCGCCCTGATACTCGGCGACCTCCTCGCCCATCAGGAATACCGTTTCGTCGCGACGCATCTCCTCGGCGATCGCGTCGCGCAGCGCCTCGCGCACGGTCTGGCGGACGGTTTCGCCGTGCGGCGCCTCCTTCTCGGGCGGCGCCGCGGCGACCGAGGGTTGCGCGGCGGCGCTGCCGTTGGAGGGCGCGGCCCTGCCGAGCGCCGCGGGGTCCTCGCCGTCGACCAGCAGGACGCCGATGATCGAGTTGACCGCCACCCCCTCCGAGCCCTCCGGCACGACGATCCTGCCCAGCACGCCCTCGTCGACCGCCTCGACCTCCATCGTCGCCTTGTCGGTCTCGATTTCCGCGATGACCTCGCCGGAGGTCACCGGATCGCCCTCGCTCTTGCGCCACCGGGCGAGATTGCCCTCGGTCATCGTCGGTGAAAGTGCCGGCATGAGGATGTTGATCGGCATCTCGGACACCCGCGCCGGTCAGGCCTCGATCAGCACGTCGGTGAGGAGCTCGCGCGGGTCGGGCTCGGGACTGTTCTGCGCGAACTCCGCCGCATCGGCGACGATCGTCCTGATATCGCGGTCCATATCCTTGAGAGCGTCCTCGTCGACGAACCCGACCGAAACCAGCCGATCCCGGAGATTCTGGATCGGGTCGTGCTCGGTCCGCATCTCCGCGACTTCTTCCTTGCTGCGATACTTGGCGGGGTCGGACATCGAATGCCCGCGATAGCGGTAAGTCAGGGCCTCGAGCACATAAGGCCCCTTGCCCGCGCGGCAATGCGCCATCGCCGCGGCGCCCGACTCCTTGACCGCCAGCACGTCCATCCCGTCCGTCTGGGCGGAGGGGATGCCGTAGGGCTCGGCGATCCGGTAGAGGTCCTTCAGGGCCGAAGCGCGATCCACCGAGGTGCCCATGCCGTAGCGGTTGTTCTCGATCACGAACACGATCGGGAGCGACCACAGCGCGGCGAGGTTGAAGGCTTCGTGCACCTGGCCCTGGTTGAGCGCTCCGTCGCCCATATAGGCCGATGTCACCCCCCCGTCGTCGCGATACTTCTGGGCAAATGCGACACCCGTACCGATCGGCACCTGGGCGCCGACGATGCCGTGCCCGCCGAAAAAGTTCCTGTCGCGGCTGAACATGTGCATCGAGCCGCCCTTGCCCTTGGAATAGCCGCTGCGCCGCCCGGTCAGCTCGGCCATCACGCCCTTGGGGTCCATGCCGCATGCCAGCATGTGGCCATGATCCCGGTAGCTGGTGATCAACGCGTCCCCGGGTCGGGCGGACGCCTGCATGCCGACGACCACGGCCTCCTGGCCGATATAGAGGTGGCAGAACCCGCCGATCAGCCCCATGCCGTAAAGCTGTCCCGCGCGCTCCTCGAAGCGCCGGATGAGCAGCATCTGGCGGTAGAAGTCGATCAACTCGTCGAGATCGATTTGGGCCGGCCGCGCGCCGCCATTGGCGGACTTGCCGGGCTCTTCGCCCGACGCCGGTTCCGCAGCTTGTCCGGTTGCAGGTTTCCGCGGCCTTGCGGCCATCAGCGATATTCCCTTGCGTTTCCGAGCGACCGCTCAGCGGTTCGGATGGATCGGCTACCGCTGATGGAAGGATACTAATCGAGCGCGACGCGGCGCAACAAAGGGATGGGTAAGTTTGTGTCGTTTTGGCGCGGCTTTGCGCAACGAAGATACGCCGCCAGGCGGTCGCGCCCGGCCGGCACGCGGCTCACCTCTGGACGGCGGGAGGGCCGCCGACGACCGAAATGCGGCGGCTCGTCCGGGTGCCGGAAATCACGATATCGTCGGGGCCGAGCAGCCCGGTCATCATCCGCGCCCGCTCGTCGAGATAGTCGCGGTCCAGGCGATCGGCGCGCAGCGACACGACATGCCGGTCGAGGCCTTCACGCTCGGCGGTCACCCTGGCGAGCGTCTGTTCGGCGCGGACGATCTCCTGGTCCAGCTGGAGGATTCGCAACACGCCGCGGTCGCCCTCGAAGGCGCTGAAGGCGAAATAGGCGGTGAGCGCGGCCCCGAGTACCGGGCCGGCCACGTTGCGCATCGCTCGGCGCTTGTCCAACCGCATCGCCATATCCAGCAGGCAATCACATTGAGATTCAATAAGTCAAGCTGCAAAATTCAAGTGGCGACGGAGCGATGATTCGCAACCGGCGAGGAAAATTCAGCGTTTTCCCGGGACCGAGAGCGACGCGGCGCCGGCGTATCTGGCCGACCCGGCCAGGCTCTCCTCGATGCGAATCAGGCGGTTGTATTTTGCCGTCCGGTCGGAACGCGACAGCGAGCCGGTCTTGATCTGCCCGCAATCCGCGGCCACCGCGAGATCGGCGATCGTGGTGTCTTCGGTCTCGCCCGAGCGATGCGACATCACCGACGCGTAGGAGGCCTTGTGAGCGATCTCGACCGCCTCCAGGGTCTCGGTCAGGGTGCCGATCTGGTTAACCTTGACCAGGATCGCGTTGGCGACGCCGGCCGCGATCCCCTGCCTGAGGATCGCCGGGTTGGTGACGAACAGATCGTCCCCCACGAGCTGGACCCTGTCGCCGAGGGCCCGGGTGAGCGCCCCCCAGCCGTCCCAGTCGTCCTCCGCCATACCGTCCTCCAGCGAGACGATGGGGAAGCGGTCGCAGAGATCGGCGTAGTAGGTGACCATCCCGTCGGCGTCGAGCGCAAGCCCCTCGCCTTCCAGGCGGTAGCGCCCGTCCCGGTGGAACTCGCTCGCCGCGGCGTCGATCGCGATGGCGACGTCGGCGCCCGCCGCATACCCCGCATCCGAAATCGACTTGAGGACGAAGTCCAGCGCTTCGCCGGCGCTCGGCAGGTCGGGCGCGAACCCGCCTTCGTCGCCCACATTGACGCTGTGGCCGGCGGCGACGAGCCGGCGCCGGAGCGCGGCGAAAATCTCGGCCCCGCAGCGCACCGCCTCGGCGATCGAGGCGGCGCCGAGCGGCATGATCATGAATTCCTGGAGGTCGATCGGGTTGTCGGCATGCGCGCCGCCGTTGACGATGTTCATCATCGGCGTCGGCAGGGTGCGGGCGGACACCCCGCCGACATAGCGGTAGAGCGGCAGCCCCGCCTCTTCCGCCGCCGCCCTGGCGACCGCGAGGCTGACGCCGAGGATCGCGTTGGCACCCAGACGGCCCTTGTTCCCGGTGCCGTCGAGCTCGATCATCGCGCCGTCCACCGCCGCCTGCCCGTCGGCATCCTCGCCGAGCAGCGCCTCGGCGATTTCGTCGTTGACCGCCGCGACCGCCCTGAGCACCCCCTTGCCGCCATAGCGCCCGGCATCGCCGTCGCGCAGCTCGACCGCCTCCCGGCTGCCCGTCGAGGCCCCGGACGGAACCGCCGCCCGGCCCGCCGCCCCGGTCTCCAGCAGCACATCCACCTCTACTGTCGGGTTGCCGCGGGAATCGAGGATTTCCCGGGCGTGGATGTCGATGATCGCGGACATGGAGAACTCCTTGCGGCGCGCCGGGAGTCAGAGCGCGAGCCGCGGCAGGCTCTTGCTCAGCCGGTCGACGGCGACGAGCTGTTCGAGCAGCGGGCCGAGCGCGTCCAGCGGGACCATCGCGGGGCCGTCGGAGGGGGCGTTGTCCGGATCGGGGTGGGATTCCATGAACACCGCGGCGACGCCGATGGCGACCGCAGCCCGCGCCAGCACCGGGACGAACTCCCGCTGCCCCCCGCTCGCCGCACCGAGGCCGCCGGGTTGCTGCACCGAATGGGTCGCGTCGAAGACCACCGGACACCCGGTCTCGGCCAGCTGCGGCAGGGCGCGCATGTCGTTGACCAGCGCGTTGTAGCCGAAGCTCGCGCCGCGTTCGCAGACCATCACGTCGCGATTGCCGGAGGCGCGCGCCTTTTCGACCACGTTGACCATGTCCCAGGGGGCGAGGAACTGGCCCTTCTTGATGTTGAGCGGCTTTCCGGTTTCCGCGGCCGCGACCACCAGATCGGTCTGGCGGCACAGGAAGGCCGGGATTTGCAGCACGTCGACCCGCTCCGCCGCCGCGGCGCATTGCCCGGGCAAATGGACGTCGGTCAGCACGGGGCAGCCGCAGCGCTCCCGGATCTCGGCGAGAATATCCAGCCCCTCGTCGATCCCGATCCCCCGCTCGGCGCCGAGCGAGGTGCGGTTGGCCTTGTCGAAGGACGACTTGAAGATCAGCGCCGCCCCCGCTTGACCGGCGATGTCGACCAGCCGCCTGGCGCAGTCGAGCGCGTGGTCGCGGCTTTCGATCTGGCACGGCCCGGAGATCAGTACCAGCGGGGCGTCGTTGCCCAGCTCGACCGGGCCGATGCGAATCCGATGCGGATCGTCCATCGTCTACACCAGCCGGGAGCGTTCGATCGCGGCGCGGACGAAGGATTGAAAGACCGGGTGCGGATCGAACGGCTTCGACTTGAGCTCCGGGTGGAACTGCACGCCGAGATACCAGGGATGCGCCGGCAGTTCGACGATCTCCGGCAGCATCCCGTCGGGCGAGAGGCCCGAAAACACCAGCCCCGCCTCTTCGAGCCGGGCACGGTAGTTGATGTTGACCTCGTAGCGGTGGCGGTGGCGCTCGCTGATCACCGGCCGGCGATAGATCTCGTCGGCCAGCGAGCGGGACTGGATCGCGCAGTCATATGCCCCCAGCCGCATCGTGCCCCCGAGATCGTCGTCGAGCCCGCGCTGCTCGATCCGGTCGTCCTTGATCCACTCGCTGAGCAGACCGACGACGGGCTCGGGCGCCGGCCCGAACTCGGTCGATCCCGCACCGCCGATGCCGGCGAGGTTGCGCGCCGCTTCGATGACCGCCATCTGCATGCCGAAACAGATCCCGAGATAGGGAACGTTGTGCTCGCGCGCGAAGCGGGCCGCCGCGATCTTGCCCTCGGTGCCGCGTTCGCCGAATCCGCCGGGCACCAGGATCCCCTCGACCCCGGACAAATGGTGTACCGCGTCCTCGGATTCGAAAATCTCGGAATCGAGCCATTCCAGCCGTACCCGCACGCGATTGGCGATGCCGCCATGCTCCAGCGCCTCGGCGAGCGACTTGTACGAATCGAGGACCGTGGTGTACTTGCCGACCACCGCGATCGCCACCTCGCCCTCCGGGTTCCTGATCCGTCCGACGATCTCGCTCCAGCGCGCGAGGTCGGGCTCGGCCCCCCCCTGCAGGCCGAAATGGCGGCACACCTGAACGTCGAACCCGCGCTCGTGATAGGAGATCGGCACCTCGTAAATGGTGTCCATGTCCGGCGCGGCGATCGCGTTCTCGACGGGCACGTTGCAGAACAGGGCGATCTTGCGGCGGTCGTCGAGCGGCACGTCCCGCTCGCAGCGACACAGGATGAGGTCGGGCTGGATGCCGACGCTCTGCAACTCCTTCACCGAATGCTGGGTGGGTTTGGTCTTCAGCTCCCGCGCGGATTGCAGATAGGGAACCAGCGTCAGATGCACGTTCATCGACCGCTCGCGGCCAAGCTCGTTGGCCTTCTGGCGGATCGCCTCGAGGAAGGGCAGGCTTTCGATGTCGCCCACGGTACCGCCGATCTCGCACAGGATGAAATCCACGTCGCCGGCATCGGCGGAGATGAACGCCTTGATCGCGTCGGTGACGTGGGGGATGACCTGGATCGTCGCCCCGAGATAGTCGCCCCGCCGTTCGCGTTCGATCACGTCCTGGTAGATCCGCCCCGTGGTCACGTTGTCGCTCTGGCTCGCGGGCACGCCGGTGAAGCGCTCGTAATGGCCGAGGTCGAGGTCGGTCTCCGCGCCGTCGTCGGTCACGTAGACCTCGCCGTGCTGGGTCGGGCTCATCGTGCCCGGGTCGACATTGAGATAGGGGTCGAGCTTGCGCAGCCGCACCCTGTAGCCGCGCGCCTGGAGCAGCGCGCCGAGCGCGGCGGAGGCGAGCCCCTTGCCGAGAGAGGAGACGACGCCGCCGGTGATGAAGATATAGCGTGTCATCGCCCCTCGCCCGCTGTCGCGGCACATCTCCGGACGCGTGGCGCGCTCACCCGGCTCGATCGCTCCGCCTCGCCGGGGCGCTCCCTCAACGGGCCAGCGGAACGCTCGGCGGCTCGGGTTCGGCCGGCTGGACCGGCGCCGGCTGCACCGGCTGGTCGAGCACCGAACGCGGCTCCTGGCCCGCGCCCGACAGGATCGCGAGCACGATGCTGGTCGTCATGAAGCAGACCGCCAGCCCGGCGGTTACCCGGGTCAGCAGGTTGGCCGATCCGCGGGTCGTCATCAGCCCGCCCATCGTGCCGCCGCCGATGCCCAGCCCGCCCCCTTCGGATCGCTGTACGAGCACCACCCCCACCAGGGCGACGGCGATGAAGAGGTGAACCACGAGAATTATAGCGATCATGTCGGGCAGGCCTTCCTGCGGTCAGCGCCGGCAATGATGTAGCGCCATTGGCCGGGAATTTCTACGGACATGATCGACATATCGACCAGAAAGCGTCGGCGTCGAGGCTCGCCCCGCCCACCAGGGCGCCGTCGACATCGGCGACGGCCAGTATCGCGGCGGCGTTTTCCGGCTTGACCGAGCCGCCATAGAGGATGCGCACGCCGTCGGCGAGCCGCGCCCGGATAGCGGCGTGGATCTCGCCGATCTGCGCCGGGGTCGGGGTAAGGCCGGTTCCGATGGCCCAGACCGGCTCGTATGCGATCACGCAGTTCTCCGCGTTGGCGCCGTCCGGCAGCGAGGCATCGAGTTGCTCGCCCACCACCGCCTCCGCCCGTCCGGCCTCGCGGTCGGCGCGGGTCTCGCCGACGCAGACGATGGCGCCGAGCCCCGCCGCGAGGGCCGCCGCCGCCTTGGCCCTGACCGTCGCGCTGTCTTCCCCGTGGTCGCCGCGCCGTTCCGAATGCCCGACGATGGCGTAGCGGCAGCCAAGATCGGCGAGCATCTCCGCCGCGACATCCCCGGTATGGGCGCCCGAGGCCGCGCCGTGGCAGTCCTGCGCGCCGAGTCCGATCCCGGGAATCGATGCGAGCGCCCGGGCGGCATCGGCGAGATAGGGGGCCGGAGGGCAGACGACGATCTCGCACGGCGCGCCGCCCGCGTCGTCGAGCGCGGTGCCGAGCGAAGCGAGCAGGTCGCGCGTCATCGCGCGCGAGCCGTTCATCTTCCAGTTCCCCGCGACCAGCGGGCGGGCGGAATCGATCATGGAGCGCCGTTTGCGAGGCGGTTCGGACGGGTCGGATTTCTAGCACAGCGGCGCCGCGCCGGGAAACCGGACGGATGCGTCCGCGGTTGCGATCCCTTCCCGCAGCCAATAGATATAGCCGCGTACGCCATCCGTCGGCGCGGCCGACCGAACCGGGAACCGGCACCATGCTTCAGGCGATGAAGAACAAGGCCGCCACCTGGGTGGTGCGGGTTCTTGCCGTGCTGCTGATCATCAGCTTCGCCGCCTGGGGCGTCGAGGACATGATCCGGGCGACCGGGCTTCCCACCGACGTGGCGGAGGTGGGCGACAGCAAGATCACCGCCAACGAGTTCGGCGCGGCGTTCCGCCGACAGGTCGAGAACCTGCGCAGGACGCTCGGTCCGGATGTCGATTCGGAGCAGGCGCGCGATCTCGGCGTGGCGGAAGCCACGCTTGAAGGTTTGATCTCGCAGCGTCTGCTCGACCTCTATGCCGGGGAGAACGGCGTCATCGTGGGCGACGACCAGGTGGTGCGCCAGCTGCACGCGGAGCCTGCCTTCCAGGGTCCGGACGGCAGTTTCGACCGCATGCTCTTCGAGAGCGCGCTCAACCGGCTCGGCATCCCCGAGCAGCGCTATGTCGAGGATGTGCGCCAGCAGATCAAGATGTCGCATTTGACGGGCGTCCTGCGCAGCGCCAGCACCGCGCCCGACCCGCTGGTCAGGTCGCTCTACCACTACCGCAACGACAAGCGGATCGCGCGCTTCGTCGAGATCGCCCGGCCCGCGGAGAGCACGTTGTCCGCGCCCGGGGACAGCGCCCTGACCGATTTCCACAAGGAGAATGCCGCCGCGTTCACCGCGCCCGAGAGGCGCGACCTGACGGCGCTCCACCTCAACCCCGCGGATGTCGCGGCCGAGATCGCGCCCGCGGAAGAGGAGTTGCGCGCCGAGTACGAGCACCGCCTCGAACAGCTTTCGGTTCCGGAACGCCGGCGCATCGCCCAGATCGTCGTCGCCGACGAGGCCACGGCGAAGCGCGCGCTGGATGCGCTGAGGAGCGGGCGCGACATCGCCGATGTCGCCGTCGCGGTGGCCGGGATGGATCGGGATGCGGTCGCGCTCGGCTCGCTCACCAGGGCGGATCTGCCGCAGGAGATCGCCGATGCGGCCTTCGCGCTGCAACCGAACGTTCCGAGCCAGCCGGTCCGCTCGCCGATCGGCTGGCACATCCTGCTGGTCGACCGGATCGAACCGGGCAGGACCCCCGAATTCGCCGAAGTCCGGGCGAAGATCCGCGACGACCTGGCCCGCGAACAGGCGATCGACGCGCTGGTCAAGCTGGCGAACCAGGTCGAGGACACGCTGGCCGGCGGCGCCGCGCTGGAAGAGGCGGCGGGCCAGGTCAATGCCAAGGTGCTCAGGCTGCGCGCGGTCGAGCGCAGCGGACGGTCGGCCGACGGCGATCCCGAGGACGGTCTGCTGACACTCCGGCGTTTCCTGGAGGCGGCCTTCGAGACGGGCAACGGCCAGACGAGCGACCTGATCGAGACCGCGGAAGGAGGCTATTTCCTGCTCCGGGTCGACAGCGTGGTTCCGCCGGCGCTCGAACCGTTCGACCGGGTCCGCGAGAGGGTCGCCGCCGCCTGGCGGCTGGACCGCCTCAACGCCAGGGCGAAGGAGCGCGCGGACAAGCTGCTGGGCGAGGTCAAGGCGGGGCGCAGCTTCGATACCGCGGCCCGGGAAATGGGGCTGACGGCGAGGACCTCCTCCCCCTTCACGCGCTTCGACCAGGGCGGCGACACGCCGCTCCCCGCCTCGCTCGCGACGCCGTTGTTCGAGGCCAAACAGGGCGAAGCGTTCCTGGGTCCGACCGAAAAGGGGTTCGCGGTGGCGGCGTTGCACCGGATCGAACCGGCGAATCCGTCCGCCGACAAGGACGGGCTCGACGGGATCCGCGAGCAGGTGAAGGGCGCGATGACGTCGGACCTCCTCGCGCAGTACACCGATGCGCTGCGCGGGGTCTACTCGGTAACGGTGAATTCGGGCGCCGTCCAGAGGCTGTTCGACGAAGGCGCGATCCGGCCTTGAGCCCGCCGCCATGCGCGGCATGCGAGGTCGGACGGAATTGAAACAGTGCTTTAGAATAGATCGTCAAGACACCATTATTTTTGTCTTTTTCGGAACCAAGTCGTAGCCATGAGCGAAGACTTCGACGCTTTCAAGAGCGTGCTGGGCCGGGTCGCGGACGGGCATCGCCTCAGCGAACGGGACGCCGAGCGCGCGTTCGACACCATCATGACAGGCAACGCCACGCCGGCGCAGATCGGCGCGTTCCTGATGGCTCTCAGGTTGCGCGGCGAGACGGTGGACGAGATCGCCGGGGCGGCGCGGACGATGCGCGCGAAGGCGGCGCGAATCGGCGCGCCGGACAACGCGATCGACGTCGTCGGCACCGGCGGCGACGGCGCGGGCACGCTCAACATATCCACCGCCGCCGCATTGGTGGTGGCCGGATGCGGCATACCGGTCGCCAAGCACGGCAACCGTGCGCTGTCGTCGCGGGCCGGGGCGGCGGACGTGTTGACCGCGCTCGGGGTCAATATCGACGCCGCCTTCCCGCTTATCGAGCAATCCATCCGCGAGGCGGGGATCGGTTTCATGATGGCGCCGCGGCATCACAGCGCGACCCGGCACGTCGCCGGGCCGAGGGTGGAGCTCGCGGTCCGCACCATCTTCAACCTGCTCGGCCCGCTCTCCAACCCGGCACTCGTGCGCCGGCTGCTGGTCGGCGTGTTCGCCGGCGAATGGGTCGAGCCTCTGGCCGAGGTGCTGGGGCGCCTGGGTTCGGAGCGGGCCTGGGTGGTCCATGGCGCGGGCGGGCTCGACGAACTCACCTCCGCCGGGGAAACCACGGTCGCCGAATGGGCGGACGGCGCGGTGCGCAGCTTCACCGTGACCGCTGCCGATGCCGGGCTCGCCGAGGGCCGGATCGAGGATCTCAAGGGCGGCACCGGGACCTACAACGCCGAGCGGCTCCGCGCCCTGCTCGACGGCGAACCCGGGACCTATCGCGACAGCGCCATCATGACCGCGGCGGGCTCGCTGATGGTGGCCGGCGCGGCCGCGGATCTGGCCGAGGGCGCGGCGCTCGCGGCGCGCTCGATCGACGGGGGAAAGGCGCGTGGCGCGCTCGCCCGGATGGTCGAGATTTCCAACCGGGGCGACGAGTCCTCATGAGCGACGTGCTGCAGGAAATCTGCGCGGTCAAGCGGGAACACGTCGCCGCCTGCAAGCGGCGCCGGCCGATGAACGCCGTGCTCGACGAAGCCGGCGCAGCCGCGCCGACGCGCGGTTTCGCGGCCCGGCTGCGGCACGCGCGCGGGCGGCGACATTACGGGTTGATCGCGGAAATCAAGCGAGCATCGCCAAGCAAGGGGTTGATTCGAGAAGATTTCAATCCCATCGAGCTTGCCCGCGATTACGAGGCCGGTGGTGCGACCTGTCTGTCGGTGCTGACCGATCCGCCCTATTTCCAGGGCGACGACGACCACCTCTCGGCGGCCCGCGCGGCGGTCGGTCTGCCGGTGCTGCGCAAGGATTTCATGCTCGATCCCTACCAGATCGCCGAGGCGCGCGCGATCGGCGCGGACTGCATTCTGCTGATCATGGCGGCGCTGGATGACGCGCTTGCCGGGGAGCTCGCGGCGCTGGCCGGAGAACTCGCGATGGACGTCCTGATCGAGGTGCATGACGAGCTCGAGCTGGAACGCGCCCTCCGGGTCGGCGACGGGCCGATCGGCATCAACAACCGCAACCTCAAGACGCTGAAGACCGACATCGCGACCACCCGCAGGCTGGCTCCGCTGGTGCCCCGCGACCGGCTGGTGGTGGCAGAGAGCGGCCTCTCCAGCCCGGAGGACCTCGCCTCCATGGAGGCCGTCGGGGTGACCAGCTTCCTGATCGGCGAGGCGTTGATGAGCCAGCACGATGTCCGCGCGGCGACCGCGGCGCTGCTGCGCCGCAAGGCGGCCTGACCGGATGGCCGAATTCAGCCATATCGACGCCGAGGGCAAGGCGGTCATGGTGGACGTCTCCGGCAAGGACGTCACCGACCGGACGGCGACCGCCCGCGGCTCGATCTCGATGGCGCCCGAAACGCTGCGCAGAATCGTCGCAGGCGGCGTCGCCAAGGGCGATGTTCTGAGCGTCGCCCGCCTCGCCGGGATCATGGCGGCGAAGCGGACGGCCGATCTCATCCCCCTTTGCCACCCGCTGGCGCTGACCGCGATCGACGTGGAGCTGCGCTGCGACGAGCAGCACTCCGCGGTCGAGATCGAGGCCACCTGCCGGCTCGCCGGACGCACCGGGGTGGAGATGGAAGCCCTGACGGCGGTCAGCGTCGCGGCGCTCACCGTTTACGACATGTGCAAGGCGGTGGACCGGGCGATGACGATCGGCAGTATCCGGCTGGTCCGCAAGGCGGGCGGCCGGTCCGGCACCTTCGAAGCCGCGCAATGATCTCGGTTGCCGAAGCGCGCGGCCGCATCCTGGCGGCGCTCCGGCCGATGCCGCCCGAGCAGGTCGGGCTCGGCGCGGCGCTTGGACGGGTGCTGGCCGAGGACGTGGCGGCTCGGCGTACCCAGCCGCCCCTGGCCGTCTCGGCGATGGATGGCTACGCGGTCCGGGCGGAAGACGTCCGCACCCTCCCCGCCCTTCTCTCGGTGATCGGCTACGCTCCGGCCGGGCGCGCCTTCGAGGGCAGCGTCGGCCCGCGGGAAGCGGTGCGCATTTTCACCGGCGCGCCGGTGCCCGACGGCGCCGATGCCATCGTCATCCAGGAGAACACCAGGGATGCCGGCGACGGTCGCGTCGAGGTCGTCGACGGCGAGGCCCCCTCGGGACGGTTCGTCCGCCCCGCCGGGCTGGACTTCTCGGCAGGCGACGTGCTGCTCGAGGCGGGCCGCATCCTGACGGCGCGCGATGTTGGGCTGGCGGCGGGGATGAACCTGCCCTGGCTCAAGGTGCGCCGCAAGCCCCGGGTGGCGATCCTCGCGACCGGCGACGAAATCGTCATGCCCGGGGAACCGATCGGGCGCGACCAGATCGTGAGCTCCAACGCGCTGGCGCTCGCCGGGTTCGCAGCCGCCCTCGGCGCGGACCCGGTCGATCTCGGGATCGCGCCGGATTCGGCCGAATCCCTGAAGCGGATGGCGGCGGGCGCGCGCGGCACCGATTTGGTGCTGACCACCGGCGGCGCATCGGTGGGCGATCACGACCTGGTGCGGAGCGTGCTCGGCGAGGTCGGGCTGGAAGTCGATTTCTGGCGCATAGCGATGCGTCCGGGAAAGCCGCTGATCTTCGGCAGCCTGGACGGCACGCCGCTGCTCGGGCTCCCGGGCAACCCGGTCTCGTCGATGGTCTGCGCGATGATCTTCGTGAAACCCGCGCTCTCCGCCATGCTGGGCGCCGCGACGGCGCCCGACGCCGGCGAGCCGGCGCGGCTCGGCGCCGTTCTGGCCGCCAATGACGAACGCGAGGACTATCTGCGTGCCTCAGTCGCGGTCGACACGGAGGGCGGGTTGACGGCGACGCCGTTCGACGTCCAGGACAGCTCCATGTTCGCCAACATGGCGCGCGCGGACTGCCTGATCGTCCGCGAGCCCTTCGCGCCGGCGGCCGCCAAAGGCGCGCCCGTCCGCATCCTCCGGCTGCAGGGCGGTGCGGTGGGCATTTGAGGCGCGAATCGGGAACCGTCCAGGGGCGTTGACCCGGGATTGGAACTTTACTAGAACATGTATTGATGTTTATGTTTCGTTCCATATCTGGTAGCGACCAAGCCGGACGGTGACCCATGCTGACGCCCAAGCAATACGAGCTGCTGGCCTATATCGACACGTTCATCGGCCAGCACGGGGTATCGCCCTCCTTCGACGAGATGAAGGAGGCGCTCAACCTCAAGTCCAAATCGGGCATTCATCGCCTGATCGTCGCCCTCGAGGAGCGCGGGTTCATCCGCCGCCTGCCCCACCGCGCGCGCGCGCTCGAGGTGCTGCGCCGGCCGGAGACGATGGCCGAGGGTGCGGCCGGGCGGGGGGCCACCTTCGCGCCCAAGGTGATCGAAGGCGATTTCGCCAACGAACTCGGCGGCGCGAGCGGCAGCGACGACCAGCAGCTGGTCGAGCTGCCGCTGTATGGCCGGATCGCGGCCGGCGTTCCGATCGAGGCGCTGCGCGACAACACGCGAAGCTTCGCGATGCCGCAATCCCTGCTCGGCGCGGGCGAGCACTACGCCCTTGAAGTCGAAGGGGATTCGATGGTGGAGGCCGGCATCCACGACGGCGATGTCGCGGTGATCCGGCGTGGCGACACGGCCGAGAACGGCAACATCGTGGTCGCCCTGGTCGGCGACGAGGAAGTGACCCTGAAACGGTTTCGGCGGCGCCGTGATTCGATCGCGCTGGAGCCCGCCAACCCGAACCACGAGACCCGCATATTCGGCCCCGACCAGGTCAAGGTTCAGGGCCGGCTGGTCTGCCTGTTCCGCCGGTACTGAGCCGTCCAGGGGCGCGCGCCCCGGGAGTCGCGCGCGCTCAGGACCCGTGGGCCGCGGGGCTCGAGCCAGATGGCCAGCGCACCCTGGCGACGGCGCTCCCACAGATCGATCAGCCGGTCGGGCACCCGGCAACGCCGTCGCGGGACCGGTACCGCGGCGATCAGCAACGCCGCCCGGTGGCAGTCTTCCTCCAGTGCGGCGCGGTCGAAGACCAGAGCGACCGGGGTGGCGCCGCGTTGCAACATGCATCCGAGCCGGTCGCAGGCGAGCGCGGATGCGCCGGCGCCGCGCCTGCCGGGCCAGATTGCGGCTTCCGCCTCCCCGGCGTTCCTCAGCCAATACTCGCGGGTGAAGCGGCGCGTCCCCGGCGCGACCGCGAGGCCGCCCGCGATACGCACCGCGAAGGCGTCCGGGTCCAGGCCGACGAGTATGTCCGGCGGCCGTTCGCGCCAGCCCACCAACAGCGCCGCCGCGATGCCGGCCAGCCCGAGCATCCGCAGCCGGCCGCGCCACAGGCAGAGAAAGAGCCCGCCGGCGGTGACCAGCGCGAGGAAGGCCATCGGCAGGGCGGGAACCAGGCGCACCGCCGAAGGCCATGACGAGACGGTCTCCGCTACCGCGATGACGACTGCGATCCCCCAACCCATGGGCTGAAGCCCGAGCCCTTCGAGCCCGAACGGCATCAGCAGGAAGGCGAGGATGGCGCAGGGCATGATCCAGAGCCCGGTAATCGGCACGGCGAGCAGGTTCGCCACCAGCCCGAACACCGCGAGCCGGTTGAAGTGATAGGCGGCGAACGGAGCGGTGGCGAGGCCGGCGACCAGGGTCGTCAGGGCGACACCGAACGCGTAAAGGGCGAGGCGCCGCAGAATCCCGGCATCCGCGCGCAGCCCGGCCAGCCGTTCCCGGGCCGACTCGTAGGCGGCGACGAGGGCGACCACGGCCGCGAAAGACATCTGGAAGCTCGCGCTCAGCAGGCTCTCCGGGGCGATCGCCAGGACCACCGCGGCGGCCGCCGCGACGAGCCGCATCGAGATCGCCGCCCGGTCCAGCAGCACCGCCAGCAGCACCGCGGAGAGCATGAGGAAGGCGCGTTGGGTGGGGATCGAGGCGCCCGAGATCACGAGATAGACCAGCGCACCCGCGAACGCGCCGCCCGCCGCCCATTTCTTGATCGGGTAGCGCAGCGCGACCGCGGGGATGGCGGCGAGACCCGCGCGTATCCCGCCGAACAGGAGGGCCGCCACCAGCGAGAAGTGGAGCCCCGAGATGGCGAGCAGATGGGCCAGCCCGGCATCGCGCATCGCGACCAGCACCCGTTCCGGAATGGCGCCGCGCTCTCCGGTGGTCAGGGCGGCCGCCACGGCGCCTTCCGCGCCCGGGAGGGAAGACACGATGCGCCGGGTGACGCTCTGGCGCAGCCGGTTGACGCGCATTCTCCAACCGGGGGAATCGCGCGCCGGCGCGACCGTCGGCCGGGAGACCGCAAAACCGACCGCGCCGAGGCCCAGAAACCAGGCCCGTCGCGCGAAATCGAACCCGCCGGGAACCACCGGGGCGGGCGGCGGCTGGAGAACCGCGCGCACCGACAGGCGGCGGCCGGGTTCGGGCGCGGGATCGACGGCGCGAATGCTGATCCGGATGCGCCGCGGCGTCGCTTCGCGCGCCAGCCGGGCGATCCGGGGCTGGGCGATCGTCACACGCCACCCGCCGCGCTTCGAGAGCGAGGCGGCTTCTATCGTTCCGGTGACGGTGACCGGTCCGATGCGCCGTTCGAGTACGGGCGAGGCGACCGCGAGCGTGCGTATCTGGGCGAGCGAGAAGCCTCCGGCGAGGGCGGCGAGCGCGATCAGGGCGGGTCCGCGAACGCCGCGGCCCAGGACGCAGGCGGCAGCGAGGAGAACGCCCGATATGGCGATCGTCCAGAGCGCCGGCTCGACGGGCAGTGCGAAGTAGATCGCGATGCCGAGCCCGAACGACACCGGCAGCCAGAGGATCCAGCGGCCGCGCTGGTCGGACACGCTGCCCCGCAAGACGCCCGCGTTGCCAAGCCCGGCGTTCATCGTGTAAGCGCTGAGCCGCGCCGCGGGTTCGTTGCCGCGGCGCAAGAAGGTCGATTCGCCGAGGAGCCGCCATGACGGTCGTCACCCGCTTCGCCCCCTCCCCGACCGGTTTCCTCCATATCGGCGGCGCGCGGACGGCGCTGTTCAACTGGCTGTTCGCGCGGCGTCACGGCGGACGGTTTCTGCTGCGGATCGAAGACACCGACCGCCGTCGTTCCAGCGAGGCGGCCGTGGCGGCGATCCATGACGGCCTCTCCTGGCTCGGTCTTGATTGGGACGGTGAACCGGTGAGCCAGGTCTCGCGCCTCCCGCGCCATGCCGAGGCGGCGCGCCGCCTGCTCGACGAGGGCAAGGCCTATCGCTGCTATGCCACGGCCGGGGAGCTCGCCGAAATGCGCGAGCGGGCCAAGGCCGAGGGCCGTCCGGTGCTCTATGACGGTACCTGGCGCGACCGCGATCCCGGCGAGGCGCCGGCTGGCGTCGACCCGGCGATCCGCTTCAAGGCACCGCGCGAGGGGGAGACGGCGATAGAGGACGCGGTGCAGGGGATTGTCCGGGTTTCCAACCGCCAGCTCGACGACATGGTGCTGCTGCGCAGCGACGGCACGCCAACTTACATGCTTGCCGTCGTCGTCGACGATCACGATATGGAGATCACCCATGCGATCCGCGGCGACGACCATCTGAACAACGCGTTTCGCCAGACCCAGCTGTTCCGCGCTCTCGGCTGGGAGCCGCCGGTCTACGCCCATATCCCGCTGATCCACGGCGCCGACGGCGCCAAGCTGTCGAAGCGGCACGGCGCGCTTGGCGTGGAGGCCTATCGCGAGCTCGGTATCCTGCCCGATGCGATGGTGAACGGCCTGCTGCGCCTGGGCTGGAGCCATGGCGACGACGAGATCATCGGCCGCGACCAGGCGATCGCCTGGTTCGACCTCGACCATGTCGGACGCGGCGCCGCACGCTTCGACCTCGACCGGCTGATGAACCTCAACGCGCACTACCTCCGCGAGACCGACGCCGACACGCTGGTGGCGTCGATCCGACCGCGCCTGGAGGATGAGCTGGGCGCCGCGCTCGACGACCGTCATGTGACGAGGCTGACCCGGGCGATGCCCGGTCTCAAGCCGCGCGCGAACAGCCTCGTCGCCCTGGCCGAGAGCGCGGCCTTTTACGTCAGGGAGCGGCCCGTTCCGATCGACGCCAAGGCGCGGAAACTCCTGGGCGGAGACGCGGGATCGTCGCTCCATGCGCTCGCGGAGGCACTCGGAGCGATCGATTCCTGGGACGAGGACGGGATCGAACAGGCGGTGCGCGGCTTGGCGCGGCAGCGGGGCGTCAAGCTGGGCGCGGTCGCGCAACCGCTCCGGGCCAGCCTCGCCGGCAGCACCGTTTCGCCCGGGATCTTCGAGGTCGCAGCGATCCTCGGGCGGGACGAAACCCTGGGCCGCGTCCACGACGCGCTCCGGCTCCGGGACCCGGCCCCCGGCAGCCCGGAAATTTGATCCGCGGGCGCCAAGACACTAGAGTCCGGCGCCGGCGCGCCGCCGGACTTTCTGGCCAACGGGGGGACAACGGAGATGAGCAGCGACCCGATCGGCAACGGTACTCCGCCGGAGGACAGCGTGACGATCGTCAACAACGCCTCCGGCAGGCAGGTCACGTTTCCCGTGCTGCAGGGCACCTGCGGTCCCAAGGTCATCGACGTGCGCAAGCTCTACGGCGCGACCGACATGTTCACCTACGACCCGGGCTTTACCGCCACCGGGAGCTGCGAGTCCAGGATCACCTTCATCGACGGCGAGGCCGGCATCCTCCTCCACCGCGGCTATGCGATCGAGGAGCTGGCCGCGCATAGCGACTTCATGGAGGTCTGCTACCTCCTGCTCTACGGCGAGCTGCCGACGATTGAGGAAAAAGACAGATTCACGCACTCCATCACGCACCACACCATGGTGCATGAGCAGCTTCACAAGTTCATCGACGGGTTCCGCCGCGACGCGCACCCGATGGCCATCATGTGCGGCGTCGTCGGGGCGCTCTCCGCCTTCTATCACGACAGCACCGATATCGGCGATCCGTACCAGCGCATGGTGGCGTCCTACCGCATGATCGCCAAGATGCCGACCATTGCGGCCTGGGCGTTCAAGTACTCGCTCGGCCAACCCTTCATGTATCCGCGCAACAACCTCAACTACGCCGAGAACTTCCTGCACATGATGTTCGCGACACCGGCCGAGGATTACGAAGTCAGCCCGGTGATCGCCAAGGCGCTCGACCGCATCCTGATCCTGCACGCCGACCACGAGCAGAACGCCTCGACCTCGACCGTGCGGCTGGCGGGATCGAGCGGCGCCAACCCGTTCGCCTGCATCGCGGCCGGGATCGCCAGCCTCTGGGGCCCCGCCCATGGCGGCGCCAACGAGGCGGTGCTCAACATGCTCAACGAGATCGGCAGCCCCAACCGTATCGGCGAATTCATCGACAAGGCCAAGGACGCCGACCACCCGTTTCGCCTGATGGGCTTCGGACACCGGGTCTACAAGAACTTCGATCCCCGCGCGCGGCTGATGCGCGAGTCATGCTACGAGGTGCTGAGAGAGCTCGGAATCGAGCACGAGCCGCTGCTCGAACTCGCGCTGGAGCTCGAGCGCATCGCCCTCGAAGACAGCTATTTCGTCGACCGCCGCCTGTACCCCAATGTCGACTTCTATTCGGGCATAATCTTCAAGGCCATCGGCATCCCGGTCAGCATGTTCACCGTGCTGTTCGCCGTCGCCCGCACGGTCGGATGGGTCGCCCAGTGGAACGAGATGGTCGAAGACCCCAATCAGAAGATCGGGCGGCCGCGCCAGCTTTACACCGGGTACGCGCAGCGCGGCTTCGTGCCGCTCGCCGAGCGCGGCTGACCGGCGCGCTACGACCGCTGGATCAACTCGATCCGGTAGCCGTCCGGGTCCTCGATGAACGCCATGTGGGTCTGGCTGCCGCCGAATTTCATCGGCCCGGGCGGACGGGGGATGCCGACTCCCTCCCTCTCCAGCGCCTCGCAGGTGCCGTACACGTCGGGGACCGCGACCGCGAGATGGCCGAAAGCCGAGCCGAGATCGTAAGCAGCCTCCTGATCCCAGTTGTGGGTCAGCTCGATCACCGTGTTGTCGGCCTCCTCGCCATAGCCCACGAAGGCCAGCGTGAACCGGCCGTCGGGAAACTCGCGCCGCCTCAGCAGGCGCATACCGAGATGCCGGGTGTAGAAATCGAGCGATTTCTCAAGGTCCTTCACCCGGATCATGGCGTGGAGCAAGCGGTAGCGGGTCCTGTCTGAGGCATCGGTCATGTGACTGCTCCCTGTTCGATGCGCGTGTCCGTCCGGTGGCGCAAGACGTCGAGTATCGCCGTCGCCGCCCGGGCGCTCGGGCGTTCCCCGTCAGGGCGCAGCGCGGCGATCGCAGAGGCCGTCGCCTCGATCTGCGTGCACCTCGCCCCTTCGTCCCGCAACAGCAGGAGCGCCGCTTCCGCCAGGGCGGCCCCGGTGCAGCTCTCCTGAAGAAACTCGGGGATCGCCGGCCGGTCAAGCACCAGGTTGACGATCGTCGCGTAACGGACGCGGATCATCCGGCGCAGGATCGTTGCGGTCAGCGGGTTGAGTTTGTATGCGATCGCCATCGGCACGCCGGCGAGGGCGAGGTCGAGCGACACCGTGCCCGACGCCGCGATCGCCGCATCGCATGCCGCCATCGCCGCGTGGCGCTCGCCACGCTCGGCGGTCACCGTGACCGGGACAGGCAGTTCGGCGGCGGCCTCGCGGATCAGGGCGGCATGGGCCGGCACGGCGGGTATCACCGCCCGGATGGCGGGCACGGCTTGCGCGATCCGTCGCGTCGCGTCCGCGAAGACCGGCATAAGGCGGCGGATCTCGCCGCGGCGGCTTCCGGGCAGCAGGCCGATCACGGGGCCGGCGGAAATGCCGTGGCGCGCCCGGAAGGAAGCCCCGTCATCGGTGGCGATCCCGGTTTCAAGGACAGGGTGGCCGACGAACGTGCAGTCGAGCCCTTCCGCCGCGAAATGCGGCGGCTCGAAGGGAAACAGGGCGAGCAGATGGTCGATCCTGCGGGCCAGCTTGCGGGCCCGGCCCGCGCGCCATGCCCAGACCGTCGGCGCTACGTAGTGGATCAACGCGGCGTCGACCTCGCCGAGGCGGCGCCACACGCCGTTCGCGAAGGCCGGCGCGTCGATGGTCACCACGGCGTCGGGCGCAAGGCGGCGAATCGCGCGGGCGGTCTGTGACATGCGGCGCATGATCCCGGGCGCCCGAGGCACCACCTCCACGAGCCCCATGACCGAGAGCTCCTCGATCGGAAACAGGCTTTCCAGACCCTCGGCGGACATCGCTTCGCCGCCGATCCCGGCCATGCGCATCTCCCCGCCGGTTGCCTCGCGCAGCGCCGCGATGAGGCGGCCGCCGATCTCGTCCCCGGACGGCTCTCCGGCGATGAAGAAGAACGACGGCTCGAGGGGTTCCACGGGAACCGCTCCTCACCCCGTCTCGCCGATTCCGATGACGAACATGCCGGCGGCATCGGCCAGACGCGTCACTTCCTGGCTGTCGAGGATCAGCGCCCTTCCCGCCCCCACGGCGATGCCCGCGAGCCCCGCCCGGGCCGCACCGGAGACGGTGCGCGGCCCGATCGTCGGCAGGTCGATTCGGATGTCCTGCCCCGGCTTGCAGGCCTTGACCAGCACGCCCCCCTCGCCCGCAGAGAGCAGCGCCGCGCAGCGTTCGATGAGCGCATCCGTCCCCTCCGCCGCCTCGACCCCGATCACCTGCCCCCGCTGGACGATGACCGCCTGGCCGACATCGAGGGAGCCAAGGGCCCGGGCCACGTCGAAGCCGCGCGCGATGTCGCTGCGTTCCGCCGCGTCGGGCGCGCGGTCGCTATAGGCGCGCGCCTCGGCGGCGAGGGAAGCGGCGAAGGTTTCCGGCGCCACGACCCGGAGACCCTCCGCTTCGAGCGCCGCGGCGATCGCGCTCAGAACCGAGCCGTCGCGGTAATAGGACCGTCCGACGCGCAGCAGGAGGCGCGCCGTCCAGGCATCGGGGCGCAGCGAACGAAGCGGCGGCCTGTTGACGCCGCCGACGAGAACGACCTCCTTCGCCCCGGCGGATTTGAGGAGATCGACGCCTTTCCCCGCCTCGCCGAGGCGGATCCAGGCGTCGGGCGGCCGGGAGAACGACGCCGGGCAGGCCTGATCCTTCAGCCCGATGACGAAGGGATCGCGCCCCTGCTCCCGGCATGCCGCGATCACCCGGTCGGGCATGTCGCCGGCGCCGGCGACAACCCCGATCCTAGCCCGCATTTCCCGCCAGGGTCATGGCCTGCCCCGGATCACAGTCCGGGGCCTGCGCGGCGCTGTCCGGCCGACAGGGCAGGAGAGGCGCGCAGCGCGATGCGGGGACATCGGGCAAGCGCCTCGACGCACCCTGT
>Ga0209020_1000271_pt1 | contig 68467 bp, 66 predicted proteins | sample PinacodermBB_FD_187298 | JGI IMG/M metagenome (GOLD analysis project Ga0209020, IMG submission 187298) | Host-associated microbial community of the marine sponge Aplysina aerophoba from Gulf of Piran - sponge pinacoderm, lysed by bead... | ecosystem: Host-associated > Porifera > Sponge >... | reverse complement strand
GGCTCCAAGATTCGAACGGACAGGTCCTGATGGTCACCGTGGTAGCCGTCGAAGGACGCTCGTCACTGCTCGACTACCGCAGCCCATAGCCGCCAAGCTACGCAGCAACTCCCGTCGTGGGACGGCTAGCCGATGAGGTAGGCGCGGATGATTTTTTCAGTTCTTCAAGGCTGAGGTTGCCTTCCTTGTAGGCTCTAGCAGCTGGTAGAACGTCGGTGAGGTCGCCGACCCCTCCAAGCCGCCCTAACCGAAGCGGCAAGAAGGCCAACTTGGAGGTTTACGCTGCCATCGGTGGGGCCACCGTGGTGACAACAGACGTGGACTGCTCCACTTCTGACCCGAGATAGGTGTGCATAGTTAAGTCACGAAGACCTCGGTTTGTGATCATTCGTCCAGGGACGATGACCGATCAGAGAGGTATTGAGTCCGTGCATGGTGGAGAGGTCGGCGGTCACCACGGGCTCTGATGTCGTACGGCAGAGCTACTCTGGAGAATCGCCGACCTCGTCTCGCTGGTACACTCGGCATCGTGCCCAAAGTTGGGAGCCCATCGCTCGCGACGGTAACAACCCACACAGAAGGAGTGCTCAATGGACACCGAAGAATTGATCGGCCCAGACCTCATCCTGTTGCTTCTAGCAGCTCCGAGTCGGTGGAGCAAAGCTGTGGATCGCATCAATGGGATAACTAGGCTTGAGAAGCTGCTCTTCCTTATAGGCAAGGAATGTGAGCACAACACCGCGATCCGGGAACCGTTTGGTTTTATTGCATATCATTATGGTCCTTATTCGCGGGAGGTCTACGAGGCTGTCGAATTGCTGGAAGAGGCCGAGTTAGTGCGAGAGGATCGTGCATTCACGGATTCAGATCTAGATAGAGCGGAAGAACTCCTTTATTCTGATATGACAACGGAAATTTCTTACGAACGACAATTCCTCCTAACAGAGAAGGGTAAGATAATCGCGGAGTACTTGGCCAAATCACATCCGCTGGTTCAAGAGGAAATCAAGCGCATCAAAGATCAATATGCTGGGCTCACCTTACAGAACTTGATATTTCATGTCTATAGTCAGTATCCCGACTATTCAGAGCAATCTATCATACGCAACAAGATCATGCAGTCTTGAACCTTTGGAACGTGCATACATGTCAAACGAAGCACAGATTGGATATTTTTTCGTCGCTTCAGCCTGCACGGTTGTCTCAACTATTCTTCTTTGGCGTAAGCATAGGCGAGAAGCTGAACAAGCTAGACTCTCTCAGAATGAGAGGCTCCAGAAACTTCGAGTCGCAATTCGGTCTCAGATATTAGATTCGTTGGTAACTAACTTATTACCGACTAGGAGAATCTACATCAGTCTCAGTGATGAAGAAAGACTCAGACGGGAGTTAGCGTTGATATTCGATAATCCACATGTCGTGCAAGCTCTATCAACCCTTTTTTGTGCATTACTTGAATTGCAGGTGTATCCTCAGAAGCTCTTACGTGCCCGAGCTGTCCAAACGATCTCGTCGATCATCGGGTCGCTAGCATTGATAGGTGCGTTACTTCCTTTGGCTGATTGGTTGAGGGATGAGCCAATCGAATACGGCTATTTCAGTCTGGTGGCACTCTTGGTTGCCGCAGCTTCAGGAGTGGTCTTCGCATTTTCGGCGTTCTCAAGGTGGAGATCAGAGTGCCACCTTCAGTCAATATTACAGGAAACATGGAAGTAGGAGTTTCGATGGAGTACAAGACTGAAGCCTGTCTGGTGTCGGATTTATGCAGTCGTGTTTCAGATCTCTGGGGCGCAGAGGCAACGAGCCAAACAGAAGTGCGGTGCCACGATCAAGCTAGAATGGATATCTTGGTGCGAACACCGGCCACACTCATCGGCATTGAGGTGAAACTATCGCACTGGAACCGGCTCTTAGCGCAAGCGTATTTGCACCGGTATTGTGTGGACCTTGTTTTTGTCGCTTTGCCAGCCAAGAGCGTGACCGAAGAAAGACGTTTCGAAGCTGCCCGCTTTGATATTGGTGTGATCGCTATTGACAACGGGTCAACGCACATAGTGCAGGAAGCAGGTCCGGCGCAACCGTCAAAGCATCTTCGTCAGCGTCTAAGTGAACTTCAAATGGGTGAACTTTCGCTGCTAAACAACGGTCGAATGGAGCGGTAATGCTACATTTCCTCGCATACGGAAATTCTGACCAGGCGAGCTTTCGTGATCTTGAGGTGAGGCAGTGCTTTGATATCTTGACAGTGCCTTCAACGATCGCATCGTATTACTCTGATGCTACTGCGGCTTTCGTGCTTTCTTCCCAATTGGATTACATGATTGAACCACGGACACCGCTCTTCCAAGAAATGCTGCAAGCACCCAGAGCATCCCACTACACGTTAGCGGCCGAAATGGGCGAGACAGTTAATGCTCATCTAAACAAAGGTGGTGAGGTGGTAGACGGCAACAGCAGATATTTCTCCCCAGAATTCTATTCTGACGATGTTTGCAGAGAAATGGTTACATCGATGGTTGATTTCCAGAGACAGTATGGTGGAAGATCTGCACAGATCACAGATAAATTGAACCGCTATAGGAAACTCCTAGCGGAGGCGACTGGTGATTCTGGTACGACTGAGCGAAATGACGAAAAGCGTGAACCTAGCTACATTCTCTGTCCGTACTTTGCAGTTCGCTCCTTCTCTGATAAATGGTGGAAGGTTGTGGGTAGGACTTGGAATGCGGCAACACAACTTGATGATCCAGGAGTGATCTCACCCGTGGTGTCAATGAGCGACCCGTCACTGCTTAGAGAAGCGATTGAACAGGTGCCAAGCACTCTCTCATCTAAGGTGTTTTTTTGGATTCCAGGCTTCGATGAAAAGCAAGCATCGTTGCATTCACTTGTTCAGGTAAGATCGGTTGTCGCTGATCTGAACGAGGAATATGATTTGTTCAATCTTTATGGTGGGTATTTTAGTATATTGCTGGGTAAGTTCGGACTCGCTGGCTTCAATAATGGTCTTGGGTATAGTGAATCTCGTGAATGGCCAACTCTGGATTCGACCGGAGCTGCTCCTGCTCGCTACTACGTAAGAAAACTGCACGCATACGTTTCCACAGCCACGGCATCAGCCATAGTGGAGGCAGATCCCGCCTTTGCGTGCGAGTGTAGTGTTTGCAGAGGAGGTCGACTCCCGACTGAATTAACCTATCATGAACTCAAAAGACATTTCGCGTTGGCGCGTGCATGGGAGATTGAAATCGCTAATAGTGCAAGTCTTCCAGACTTGCGCGACACGCTTCGGGCTGATTCGTCCCGCTGTGATAATCTAAGGAATAGGCTACCGTCCCACCTGAGAATTCCTACAGACCATTTGAATCGCTGGGCGGAAGCCTTGGATTCATGAATTCGCTGAATGGTCGCAGGTCGATTCTTCGGTCAATAAGGGGTTGGCACCGGTAGCTCAGGCCAAACATTGGTTTCGCTAAGTCGTGCGTTTGGCCACCAGTGCGGTAGTTAAGCACCTTGTCTGACTTCGAGACAATGTCAAACAATCCCAATGACAACAGACACCACCACGTCCGGCGGGTTTCTGCTAGCAGATAGCAGGAATCGTTGGGCTCTTCCTCTCCGATACTTGGGGTAATATTATTTATGCACCCGATTTGATTGGTGTGGAGGTATCCGATCGCACAAACAGCAGAGGAATCGTTCAACTTGGCGTTGAATCATCTGGAGCGAGTGGCTGTTGCGGCTTACGACCCGACCGACTGGCTTGAACTGTCGACGTTTGGATTTACTGCCTTGAAGCTTGCGTTGTGGCGGCGGCTCTTCAATTGAAACGGCCACGTCCTAGGAACCACTGGTGCAAGGTGGAAGAGTCTAGGTATCTTGCCGTCGAGTATGGCTTGCCCGCGATTGAGAACTTGCTCGTAGATTTGAACACGATGCGTAAGCACGAAGCGTACGGCGATGTCGACCGTCCCGACAATCTTGATCCGGAGGTGGTCGCTGAGGAGATTGAGACGTACGTTGAACGAATCGGGAAACTTGTGCTATGAGTCAGCAAGTGGTTGTGCAACGAGTGTCTAGCACAGTGTTGGAGGTAGAGGATCTGGCGGATGTCGTGCGGAGGTGGCCGGACGAAGCAGCTCGCGTCTGGACCTATGAAGCCGTTGCGAGTTCAAGCAGAAAAGAGGCGGTGGAGGCGATTGTGGCGACCGGTTCGTCGGTTCGCGATGTCGAACGCAGCGACGATCTTGACCTAGTTCTGGTTTACCGAGGTTCTCGGCCGGTTCTTCCACGCGAGCCGATCTCGGTAGATCTGAGGTTGTACGAACGGGACGAGGTGTTGCAGAATCTGGCCGCGTGTCACGACTACCTGTCTTGGACCGTGCGCTATGGGCGGGTGTTGTTTGAACGCTGCGAATGGTGGACGACACTTCGTTCGGGGTGGAAGGATCGGCTCTCGCTGCCGTCGGTGTCTGATGCGCTCGCACGCGCGCGGCGGGCTGAGGGTCTCTACGAGAAGCTAGTCGAGATTGGTGACACCGATGCTGCGGCGGACTTGGAGCTTTCGATGCTGACATCGCTGAGTCGGGCAGCGCTGAGCAAGGCAGGTGTGTTCGCGAAGTCGCGCCCCGAACTTGCCGACCAACTCTGCGGAATCGGGGAAAGGGTGTTGGCGGAACGTTTAGTCGGTGCTTTGGAACGCCGCACCGAGCGGACAACTCAGGATTTCGCTGTCCGAAGCAGATTCGGATAATTCGATTCGTGGAAGAAACCGGCGCTCAAAACTAGCCGTTTTGCACAAATGAAACAGATTTCTCACGGGGCTTCGGTTGTTGTATCAGTCAATGGACTGAAGGAAGCGTAATTGCTGCGGTCTACGGTTTGGTCTTCATCGGTAGTTTCGGCGCTTGTAGGTAAGGCTTGACGTTGCGAATCGATTAGAACTCGTACCCGGCTGACGTTGGAACCCGGTTCGGTTGCCGTCCAAACGAGTTGCGCCACAGCTTCCAACAATATTGGGCTCACGTCAGCTTCAGGGTCATCTTGGGTGATGTTGATCGTCAAAAGGTCTCTGTCACGCGTAGCGCTCAGTAAATCAAACTCAAGGAGTTGATTAACCAGACCATTATTTCGTTCCTCTTCAGTGCGGAACTCGTCGAAGAGTGGCCGCAACCGACCCGCGCTAGTGCTAAATGGGCGAATCTCACGAACGACCGGAACAACAGTAGATTCGACCTGGTCGATCAGGTAGAAAGTGGCGGGTTCGGTTGGCAACACTGGAGAGGTGGTAGTGGTGGTCGTGTAACCAGGCCGCAGGTTCTCGGGTAGGTCGCCAACAGGAATTTCGGTTGCTGACCCGCCAGTAGGAACCGAACAAGCAACACTCAACAATGCTAGAATCAACCCGAATCCCGTCACCAACAGCAACCGCACACGGTTCGCCATACTCACCCAACGAGGCCTCATTGGTAGTCTTCCTTCTCAACGCTAATCGGTAGTGCCACCACCATGCGCGCCCCCGGTAACCCGTCAAGGCGCTCTTCAACCCACACCGTTCCAGAATGCAAACGCACGTGTTCTGAAACTAATGCCAACCCTAATCCAGTACCGCTGTGATGCCCGCGTCGTCCTCCAGAACTACCGCGACTGAACCGGTCGAAAATCACCTTTCTCTCGCTCACAGGAACCCCCGGGCCGTGGTCTTGCACGACCAAGAACGCCAAATCTTTTTCGCTCGCGATTTCGACTTCAATATTTCCCCCACCGTATTTGTCGGCATTGTCAATAAGGTTGGCAATAACCTGTGCTAAACGCCGCTTATCAGCAACAACCACCAAACCTTCACCCTCGCTACTCACGGATAAATCGACGTCAGGCCTGGTTGAATAACTGATCGCGTGGCGGACAAATTCGGCCAAAAATACTGGTTCGGCCTGCAGAGCAGCGGTGCCCACATCATATCCGCTGATCTCAAGCAAGTTTTCAACGAGTTGAGTGAAGCGAGCGATGTCGTCAGTCAACAAAGCCAAAGCAGTCTGGCTTCGTGTCGACATATGTTCACGGTCGTTGTTGAGCACTTCAATAGAGGCGCTGAAGGTCATCAAGGGCGAACGCAACTCGTGACTAACCTCTGAAGCAAAGCGGGTGTCGCGTTCGATGCGGTCTTCGAGGGATTGGGCCATCCCATTGAACGAAGCCGACAGAGAAGCCAAATCAGCATCGGCCGGAGGTTTTAACCGTGTTTGCAATTCACCAGCGGCGAGCGATTCGGCGGCGCTGCTGATGTCTGCTAAAGGGGTCAACGCGCGTCGCGAAGCCCATAAGCCAAAACCGGCTGCTACTAGGGTCGTGACTGTGCCCACAACCAGCAAAATCAATCCCAATGAACTGAGCGTGTCGTCAACTTCGCCTATCAGAACCGCCTCGAAATATGCCGCGTCTCGTCCCGGTAAAGCCACGCCGCTTACTATCGCCGGTTCTCCGTTCAAAGTAACCCGAGTGCGGCCAGCCGAAGCTTCAGCCACCAACTCCAGTAGCGTGGCTGGTACCGTTTCTTCGCTGAACACCAACAGGTTCAAACCCACCCATTCGTCACGGAAACGCACCAACGGTAAAGCCCCTGAAGTGGTCGTCAAAGATTCCAAAATGGCGGCCACGCCTTCAGCCGACGGGTCATCTCCGACTTGGCGTTGGAACCGTTGCCCGTTTTCGGCGAACGATGCCAAAGCGGCAGCGTCACGTTCCACTAGCAGGCTGCGTCGGGTCAGAGTCAAGGTCAACAAACCAATAGTGGTGGCTAGGAGCAACCCCCCCAACGCAAAGAGCAAAGTAATCCTCGCCCGCAGGCCAAGGCGTTCCCAGCGAGTCATCATCGCAGCTGACTAGGCTTGGAGTTTGTAACCCAAACCGCGCACGGTAACAACGTGTTTTGGGTTGGCTGGGTCGGTTTCGATTTTCGTGCGAAGCCTCCGAATATGCACATCCACCAGCCGTCCATCGCCAAAATAGTCACGCCCCCAGACCTTCTCAAGCAGCAACTCTCGGCTAAAGACACGCCCAGCGGGCGAAGCGAGTTCCACGAGCAGACGAAATTCAGTTTTGGTGAGACGTACTTCCGCACCGTTAACCCGTACCAAACCTTCATCGGGGATAATCTCAAGTTCGGCGAACACTAAATGTTGCGTGGCGGGATCTGAGGTACGCACTCTGCGCAGCAACGCTCGTATCCGTGCGGCGAGTTCTTTGGGTGCGTGGGGTTTGGTGAGATAGTCGTCTGCGCCGGCTTCGAGACCGGCAACCACATCGTGTGTGTCGGCTCTAGCGGTCACCATAACGATTGGCACGTCAGAGATTTTGCGGATTGAACGGCACACCTCAAATCCATCCATGCCCGGCAACATGATGTCGATCAAAACCACGTCAGCGGGGTTCTGGCCGAATGCCAATAGCGCATCTTCACCCGATTCGGCTTCCGCTACTTCGTAGCCTTCGTCTTCCAATGCCAAACGCACCGACATGCGTATTCGCTCATCGTCTTCAACGGTTAATATTCGTGTGCTCACAGCGTCAGTGTTCCACAATATTGAGGGTTAGGTAGACCGGTGTTTCAGATTGTCGCTTTGGTCGCTCTGGTGGACTTGCTTTGCGTTCCATTCGCCAGACGCACGCAAGGCCAAAACCGCAACGATTGCCACGCCGATCGCGCAACCAACTGCGCTAAGCAAACCCACAAAACCCGCTAACGTGGTGCAACCTTCGCTGCATTGCAGGATAGTTACACGGTAACCAATAAATCCGCCGCAAAGCCCACTCAGCAGAATCGCTAGCACAGCCAACACTCGGGCGGTTCTGCTAGGTGACGAAGTAGCGGTCATATGCACAATCTTACCCGACTCCGATAGCACCTGCCGACGTTTTCTGAGTCGGCGCGCCTACAGTGCTTTCGGTGCGTGTGCTTGTGATTCTGCCAACATATAACGAAGCGCCCAATATCGCTGAAGTGATTCAGCGCTTGCATCAAGCGTGCTCCGATGCGGGAGTGCTTGTGGTAGATGATGCCTCTCCTGACGGCACCGCGCAGGTGGTCGAGGCTTTGGCTTCGGAGTTCGTGGGTGTAGAACTTTTGCGACGCACCCACAAACTGGGGTTTGGGTCGGCTTGTCTTGATGGGTTCCGGCGCGGTCTTGAACAGGGTTTCGATGCTCTAGTGGCAATGGACAGCGATCTGTCGCATGACCCTAACGTGTTGCCGCAGTTGCTTGAGCACCTTGAATCCGCTGAGCAGCACTACGGTTTGGTTATTGGTAGCCGTTACGTCCCGGGAGGTTCGATTCCGCAATGGTCGTGGTATCGCCTCTTGCTATCGCGCTGGGGCAACCAATGGGCTCGGCTGATGCTCGGCTTGCCCGTGTTGGATGCAACGAGCGGTTATCGCGTCTACCGGGCAGCGACTTTGGAGAAGATTGACCTTGACGAGGTACGATCCGAGGGCTATGGCTTTCAGATAGAGATGGTTCGTCGCATTGTTGCTCTCGGCGGTTCGGTTGCTGAGGTACCGATCGCCTTTGTTGACCGTGTGGCTGGCGAGTCCAAAATGTCGACGCGTATCATCGTTGAGGCTCTTTGGTTGGTGACTTGGTGGAGTGTTCAAGATCGTGTCTGGGGCGTTCGAAATCGTGTCCGCAAACTACGAAAGTTTAGCGAGTCGGGCAGATAATACTGGATTAGCGGGTATCCTTTGCAAGACATGCCGCACTAACCGTGTGCGTCAATTGATCTGCCTAAATATCTGGAGGAAAGATCGGTGCCCTTGTCAGAAGACGAGCGACGTATTCTCAGCGAGATCGAGGATCATCTCTATGAGAGTGACCCCGACTTGGCGCGTGAGGTGTCACAAACCACCGTCTACACCCACGCGTTCAGAAATCTCAAATGGGCGACTTTCGGTTTCCTAGTCGGCGTCACATTGATGATCTTTTTGCTTTCAGTGCATTTTGCGTTGGCTTTTCTTGGTTTCGCGGTGATGTTGGCGAGTGTTTTGTGGTTTGAAACGAATGCTCGACGGTTGGGGCGGGTCGGCTTGCAAAAAATGACCGAGCATTATCGCGGCGGCACGTTTCGGGAAGCAGTTGGGGGAGCAGGGGTGCGCTTTCGTCAGCGTTTCCAACGTCCCGATGACCGTAAATGAGGTCTCGGATCTAACGCGGCGAGGGCAACTCGGCGCATTCCGCTAATCTTGCGGCAGTGTCCAGTGATCTGTGATGCTGACTTGCGGGCGTTATGCGCTAACTGCGTTTGATGTTGTGCAGCAGACGCATCTGCGCTTAGGGAACCGGCGTAGCGCAGTGCGGTGACATTGGCAGCGAGTTCGTTCACGGCACCAAGATCGGTTCTTGTGTGGCTTATTAGGCGAGCGCTTTCCATTGGCGTGTGATGCGGTTGGGGTGACAAACCGAGGAGTTTCAGTGCCCTAGATGCATCGTCCCAAGCTAGTTCGGCGAGCAGCAACGGTGAATCTGCCGCTCGCCGTTTGTGTCTGCGGTGCTGGATTGCTTTACTTGTGGGGGTTATGAGGGCGAACGCCACGAGCACAATAGTTACAAGCGCGACGACACGGGCGATCTCAAAAACCCGGGTCGTGGTGGAGGGGGCGTTGACTTCAATGTTGGATGGAATTGTGGGGCCGGTGGCTGCGGTGGGGTTGGGTGCAGGGATTGTTGGGGCGAAATTGTTTGCGGGGCTTGCTAGTGTGGGCAGAGCGCCGAACTCGCTCCGCTCACCAGTTTCGTTGCTTGGGTATTGCGCCGCGAAATTGAGCCCGGTGATGTCGGCATCGTATGCCCGGCTGCGTCCTGGGGTGGGTTCAAAGGCAACCCAACCCACACCCGCGAAGTAAACCTCCGGCCAAGCATGGGCGTGGTGGCCTCGTACCACATACTCTTGACGGTCAGGATCCCAAGTACCCCAAGTGTAGCCAACTGCAACTCTCGCGGGGATTCCCAGCGAGCGGACCATGGCGGCGAAGACAGACGCAAACTGTTCGCAGTAGCCGCGGCGTACGTTGAACAGAAATTGTTCGGCCGTTGAAACGTCGTGCTGGTGAGCGACATCAAGGTCGTAGGTGAAGTTCTGTGGGTCTCGGAAAAAGTCTTGAAGTAGTCTGGCACGTCGGAAATCGTTGCTGGCGGTTGCGGTGACTTGGCGAGCCAGATCGTTTATCCTTTGCGGCCAACAATCGTTGACCAAAGCGGTTTCGTCTGGGCCACAAACAGGCGGCAGGTGGGTGTATTCGTTCAGGAACTCCTCGCTGACATTCTCTGCGGTGCGTGCTGGGAGTTGCGCTGGGTCATAATCGGGCACCAAACTCTCTACCGTGTAAGTGAAACCTCCTGCCGCTTGGGTTGCAGAATCCGCGTGATAAACCAGCGCACCGGTCTCAACTTCGTATTCGAGTTCGAGTCCGCCGCTATCGATCACCCGGCTAAGTTCGTTGGCGACTGGCAGGTAAATGTCGCTGGAGTTTCGCGCCGCTTTGGTGAAGGTTTGGGTTAACGTGCGCCGATTGGCAATATTCGCTGTGCTGCCGACCTCTGAGTTGCCGACTTCCACGAAGCTGGAAGTGCGTTGCCATTGGCTGCCATCAAAGCTAGTGAGTGCCATTAACCGCCAATAATCACGTTCATTTTCAGCGACCTTTACCGAGAAAATTTCTTCGTCGCTCTGATTGACCAGCGAAGCGGAAACATTGACGAGCGGGCTAATGATGTTGCGTGTTGGTTGCGATTTGGTCAGGTCCTTTACGTTCAGCAACGGCTGTGAAACGGCTGGCGAAAATTGGGATACGACCAGTCCAGCAACTGCTAGCGCCAGTACCCCAAAAATGGCTCCACCGCGTAGCGAGGCTGCTACTCCGCGGTTAGCTTTAGCGGTGCTCCAAAGTGTATGGTCGGTTTGATTGAGGGCACGTAGTGAAAGTAAGCTGGCGATGACCGCAGCGGTGAAGGCAACACCGTAGACGATTTGGTTGCGGTCGGTGCCCATCAACGCGGTAAACACAAACAGAATGGTCGCAGGGATAAAAGTCTCCACCGCGAGCCGTCTCCGAAACGCCGCAGTGTCAGCCACGAAAGCCGCCATCCAAACGAAAACGGCCGCAACCACCACGAAACCTTGCAGAGGTTCCACCGGCACTACTGATTCGGTGAAAACCACCTCGGCAGCCCTCAAATCAACTAACAGCGCGTTGAACGTTTCTGCTGTGGGCAAAACATAAAATCGTTGATCGGGGTAGAAGGTGACGTTGCCGACTAGAACCAACACAACAACGCTAATCACCGCTGACACCAGTAGTGGAATCCGCCACCATCGACAAGCCAGCGCTAGTAGATGCGCTATTGCGGCCAGCGCCAACACTTTCGGCAAGAAAGACGAATCAGTGAACAGCCGAGCGAGCGTCAGCGCAGCCACTAGCGAAGTTGCTGTGACGCAACCCGCAGCGAGCAACGCGAGCATGTGGCGCATGGTCCTCTGGCGCATAATCACGCACGCACCGCAGTTCGGCGGATACCCGGAATCAAGAATTTGTGCAGTTGATTGGGGCCGCTCAGATGAATCCAACCTGGCCCACGATGACCTGAGTCGTTGGTGCCCCAGCGTTGCGTGTCTGTGGTAATCACTAGTTGCGCGCGCAGGCGTTGAGCGAATTCGTAGCGTTTTTCACTGTCGTTTGCGAGAGACGGGTTTGCCGAAACGGCGATTATCGTGGAGTTGCTACTCGGAACATTGGCGTGGATGGAGTCTGCGCCTTCGGCGAGGGGAGCGAGAAATTCAAGTACGTTGATTAGCTGCGAACTTCCGATGATTTCACTTGTGGCGCGGTTGTCGGTAGTTTCGATTAGCACTGCGTCGTTGGCCGCAAGTACTGCCGCTGCGATTGAAGCGGCTATTGATGTGGTGACATCCAACGCGGTTGGTGTGTGACCCGGCGGTCTAGTATCAATGATCACACTCAGCAGGCCGTGATGCGGGGGCCGGTGTTGTCGCACTTGAAGTTCATCTTGACGGGCAGAAGAGAGCCAATGCACACGCCGCAGGTCGTCGCCGGGAGTGTAGGGGCGCAACCCGTTGAAGTCTTCGTCTTGCAACCCGAGCGTGTCTTTGTGTTGCTGGCCCGTAAACGGGTCGCCGACAAAACGAACCGGCAACGCTGGGATCGGTTCAAGGTGCGGATGCACAATGAGGCGTACCGTGCTCGGTATTTTGTGTTTGCGTTGTACCAGCCCTAGAGGGTCAAGATCATATATGCTGAGCGGCCCGAGATCATACAGGCCTCGATTGTCGGCGTGGAACCGATACGAAGCGCTCGTGGTGCCGGTTTTAGCCGCGAGGGGAGCGACATTGAGTGCGTACCCTGCGGTGCCCTCAATAGCATCGTGGAAACGCATTAACGGGGAGCGGCGTTTGTTGGTGTTCGCAACTTCGATATGAACCATCACAGATTCACCTGCGGGAACAAACTGTGGTGTCACACGTTTCCTAATCGTCACTTGCGATGGGGAAAGGTAGCGAAGCAACATTGCCAAGATCACAGCTGAAACCCCAGCGATAGCCGGCACGAAGAATTCGATACCGCCAAGAACTCGCGCGAATACGCCCACCGTTGCGCTGACGGCGAGTACCAAAAAGCCAGCCCGGGTCGGCATCTTGTTAGTGCCTGTTAACGGTGTTGCGGTCGAGGAATAGCAACGCTGTCCAGTATTTCGGTGACGACATCGCGCGTGCGTAGACCGTTCATACGCATCTGATTGTTGAGCAGCAATCGGTGAGGGAGCACTACGCTGGCGAGTTGTTTGACATCGTCGGGGGTTACGTATTGACGACCAATCGCCGCAGCTTGTGCGCGTGCCACGCGTTGCAGCGCGAGTAAACCCCGAGGTGACAATCCGAGCGAGAGCGAAGGATGGTTGCGGCTTGCATTCGCTAAATCGAGCAGGTATTGGCGTAGCGGAGCCGCAACATAGATCTTGTCGAGCGACTTAGACATTTCGGTGACCGTTTCAGCCGACACCACGGCCGGTAGTTCGTCTACCGCATTGTTGATCCCGGTAGCAGATTCCAGGATTTGCATTTCGGCTGCTTGGCTCGGATAACCGATATCAACCTGCATCAAGAAACGGTCGAGTTGAGCTTCGGGCAGGGCATATGTGCCTTCATGTTCAATCGGGTTTTGCGTAGCGATTACCATGAACGGCGATTTGAGTTCATGGGTCACCCCGTCGGAGGTGACTTGACGTTCGGCCATTGCTTCTAGCAGCGCTGATTGGGTCTTTGGCGATGCGCGGTTGATTTCGTCTGCCAACAAGACATCGGAGAAGATAGGACCACAGCGGAACTCGAAAGTTTCGTTGGCTCGATTCCACACTGACATGCCGGTCACATCGGTTGGCAACAGATCTGGGGTGAACTGCACTCGACCAAATTTGCCGGCTACGCTGCGCGCCAGTGCCTTACCGAGGCTAGTTTTGCCGATACCTGGCACATCTTCAATGAGCACATGGCCGTCACATACTAAGGCGAGCACGAGCAGGTGGATAACCTCGTTCTTGCCACGGACCACGGTGGCGATGTTGGTGGTGATGTCGTCGAAGACTTGTTGGAATGCGCTTGGGGTTTCCTCGTAATCAAAATTCTGCACAGATCCTCCGGCGATATCGCTTGCGTCGGCGTTAATGATAACTAGTTTGTTGGCTATGTCTGTTGCTCTGGCTGTCGATATTGGTGGAACCAAGTTTGAAGCTGCACTTGTGACCAATGCGGGCGAGGTTTTGCAGCGTAGGCGTGTGGCTTCGACTGGTGCGGTGCATGGCGAGGAGCTTTTCGCTCGGCTAGCTGGCTTGATTGAGGCGTTTGACCTCAGCGGGGTGGATGTCTGCGGTGTTGGCTCTGGCGGACCGATGTTGCCCAACGGTGAGGAGGTGTCGCCGCTGAATATTCAGGTCTGGCGGAGTTTTCCTTTGCGCGCTCGTTTGGCTGCACTGTCTGGAGTGCCTACTTTTGTGGACAACGATGCCAAGGCTTTGGCACTCGGCGAGGGTTGGCTTGGAGCGGCCGTTGGGGTCCGCAATTACATAGCAATGGTCGTTTCAACTGGTGTTGGTGGAGGGATTGTGCTTGACGGTCGACTACTTGATGGCCACACTGGCAATGCCGGACATATAGGTCATGTGGTTGTGGAACCGCAGGGAACGGAGTTGCCGGGTCATGTGCGCGGTGTGCTTGAGGCGGAGGCTAGCGGCACGGCAATATCGTTTCGCACTGGCGCAGCGGCGAGTGAGGCGACACATTCTGAACGTTGCCGTGCCGGGACGTTGCTCGGTCGGGCAGTGGGGTCGGTTGCGAATTTGTTGGATTTGCAACTAGCGGTTGTGGCGGGGTCTGTTGCTTTGGGTTTCGGTGAAGATTTTTTCGCAGCAGCTCAACGGGAGTGCGATCGTGTTGCGCAACTGCAGCATTCGCTCGGTACTAGAATTATTCCGGCTGGGCTCGGTGCGGATGGTCCGTTGGTTGGTGCTGCTGCGGTTGGTTTCAGGGGTCTCGGTTTGAGTCTTGGCATTGATTCGAGGCGTTGATGCACGTACTTGGCCATCTTGGTACCGCGCTTATGCTTTTGGTTGGTGTTGTCTCGCATCCTTCGCTGTGGATGACTGCTTTGCGCGCGGCGATGCGTTTTGTGCCTGACGACTGGTGGAAACAGCGCCCGTATTTGCCTATTCCCGATTTGGCATTGATGCGTTTTCGGATCACGACCCAGTACGGAGACCCCGAGGCGCGGATTGTGGTTGATGATGTGTTGGCGTGGTTGCGTTGGTGTAAAGCAGAGAACGTTCAAGCCAGAAACCCGATCAACTAGCTGACCTCCGACCGGCGGCCCAATAGCGTAGCGGCGCGAGCCTCTGTGTGTGAACAGCCGGGATCCTCCAGAATCGCGGCTTGAGGCAACGGTCGTAGGCGGCACTAAACCCACCCCCAAGCGCGAAGAGGCAACAATCCTCAAATGTGGGTCGAAGTGGTGCAAAGTGGTAAAGAGTGGTATAAGGTGGAGCGCCAAGGCAGAAGAGAACGCCGAGGGGAGGTGATATGGCCAACTTCATGGGGAGTTACGAACACACGCTTGATGAAAAAGGTCGACTCATGCTCCCCGCCAGTTTTCGGTTGGAATTTGCCGCAGGAGCGGTCACGGTGCCATACGACCGTTGCTTAGCAATCTTGCCACCAAACGAATATGCGCGTATGGCCAACAGCCTCAAAGGGCAAGTCGCCCAAGGTAAAGCAAACTCCGACCATCTCCGTGCCTTCGCGAGTCTTGCCGAAACAATCACTCCAGACTCTCAAGGACGCATCCGCTTACCTCCTCGGTTGCGCACCCTCGCCGGCTTAGATCGTGAAGTCTTAGTGGCAGGGGTCTTCGAACGAGTAGAGGTCTGGAATCCACAACGTTGGGAAGCCAACTTCCCGTCGGGAGCAGCCCAGTTCGTGTCACCCCTTATTCGTCAATACGAACTCGGCAGCAACATTACAGAGCCAATTCAATGAGTATTGAATTTTGCCACCAAGCAGTGATGCTCGCCGAGGTGACAGAAGTGCTACGCGACCTTCCTAGCGGTGTCGTGGTTGACGCTACGCTCGGCGGAGGCGCGCACAGTGAAGCGCTGCTCAATGCCAACGAAAACCTGCAGATCATTGGGTTTGACCGCGACCAAGACGCGCTAAATGCTGCCCGTAAACGTCTATCGCATCATGGCGAACGCTTTATTGGTGTACACCAGGAATTTCAGCACATTACTGAAGTGCTGGCAAGCTTCGGACATCAAGGCGCGGCGGGTTGCCTGTTTGATTTAGGAGTCAGTTCGTTCCAACTAGATAACCCACAGCGAGGCTTTAGTTTTAGGCACAACGGCCCCCTCGACATGCGCATGGACCCTAGCATGCAACTCACCGCCGCCGATGTAGTCAACAACTACGACCGGGCTGTATTGAAAGACTTGCTTTGGCGTAACGCTGGTGAAAAAAACGCCCAGCGCATCTCCGCAGCAATCATCGCTGCCCGCCCTATTGCCACTACCCAAGAACTTGCTGAAACGATAAGCGATGCTCTCCCCGCCGCAGTGAAGCGCCGCAAAGGCCACCCTGCTCGCCGTACCTTTCAAGCCATAAGAATCGAAGTTAATCAAGAACTCAGCCACCTTGAAAGCGCCGTCAAGCAAGCGTTGTCGCTATTAGTACCGCAAGGACGTTGCGCGGTATTGGCCTACCACTCTGGAGAAGACCGCATCATCAAACGATGTTTCCGAGAAGCAGCCAACGCACCAACCCCAAAACGCTACGCCTTGCCCCCAGACCCCCAAAAAACGGCAACAGTGCGGTTGCTGTGGTCTGGTGCGCGCAAACCCGATGCCGCTGAAATCGTCCGTAATCCAAGATGCACCGCGGCACGCATGCGAGCAGTGGAGAAACTCGAAACGGACACATGATGGCAGCAAATCCCTCCCGACAACATCCTCGAGTAGGCCGAAGTACTCCGCAACCTCGATTGCGATTGGTTGCCAACCCGAAAAGCAAACGTGTTCAGCGAAGCCTTAAGCCGCCGTTAGTTCTTGGGACGTTAGCCGCATTGGCAATTTGGTTTGTAGTTGTAGGACTGTTTGGGATGCATGTACAAACGCAAACCAAGATAGACGATATCAATCGAGAAAACACCGAACTGGGCGATAATCAAGCGATTCTTTCCGCTCAAAGAGCGCGTTTTGATGCACCAAACGGCCTAACCGACACGGCCACCAACGCAGGTTTCGTACTTTCGACAGAAGTGCCGCTTTTGGGGTCTTTACCTCCAGGTCAATTGAACCCACCAACGAAGACCGATCCATTTAGTGCAAGTAGTGCAAGCGCGGCTAACCGATGAAGATGATTCCACTCTTCAAAAGGAGCAAAAGCAGCAAAGGGAAAGCGCATTTATTAGTGCGTCCATGGCGGGCCGGATTATCCTTCGCGCTTTTAATAATATTGTCAGGCATCTGTATTTGGCGGCTCTCGGACTTGCAGTTGAGTCAAGACGAAAAATTGCTCAACGAAGTAGGAAGCCACCTCCAAGAAGAAACCATTGAGGCAGTTAGGGGAAACATTTATGACCGCCAAGGGCACCCACTAGCGCTTTCAATTCCACGACCGACAATAGCAGCCGATCCCAGACGTATTGCGCGCGCAGACACAACCCTCACTGTTGAAGAGATAGCGCAATCCTTGGCAAACATCATCGGCGAAGAAACAGCAGCGGAATTGGCCGTATCACTGAACTTGAACAGTCAATATGTCCGTCTGGCCCGTCAAGTTGAACCGCATGTTGCCGAAGCGGTTATGGCACTCAAAATCCCCGGAATATGGCTAGAAGAAGAGCAAGCCCGCGTCCACCCCAACGGCAAATGTTCTGCACTCGAAGTAGTCGGGACAGTCACTAAAGACCACGAAGGCGTCGGTGGGTTGGAAGAGCAATACGAGGAGCGGCTCAGGGGCACGGCAGGAAGAGCATTACGGCAGAAACAAATCAGCGGCGCAGTACAAATGCCTGGTGGCTACCAGATAATTGAGCCACACACGCCAGGTGAGAACATCACCTTGAGCATCGACCGCAACATTCAACACAAAGCTGAACAAATACTAGAAAGTACTTTGGAAACAGCCGAAGCGGAATTGGCAATGGCCATCGTGTCAAATCCACGCAATGGTGAAATCTACGCTATGGCTAGTGCCACACGCAACATTGACACCGGCGTTGTGAGCTGTGCAACACACAACCGCAGCGCAATCTGGGCATACGAGCCCGGATCTGCTATGAAAGCGGTCACGTTAGCCGGTGTATTGGATCACGGCGTTTGGCGAGCCGACCAAGCGGTGGAGGTACCCGCAACGATTGAAATTCAGCGCGAAGTTGGTGTCGAAAACCATATCTACAAAGATTTGAGTATTCCTTGGGGTGAAACCACCCAAGACCTACCCGCGAGTATTCTCGCACGCTCCTCAAACACCGGCACAGTTTATCTTGCTCAAGAATTGGGGGCAGAAAAACTTCAAGACACGTTTGAAAGGTTTGGGTTCGGTACCCGTACGGCATTAGGGTTCCCATGGGAAAGTAACGGCATCCTCGGAGACCTAGGCGAGAACTCGTTATCGTTGCCAAATGCAGCTATCGGGCAAGGAATCGCGGTCACGCCGCTGCAACTAATTCAGGCTTACAACACTATCGCCAATGGTGGTGTCCGCGCCGACCCAACGCTGCTGTCTGTGGCCGATTCAGACGCATCCGTCAACTCCGGTACAAGAATCGTGTCCTCAAAAACCGCCCAAGCAATGATGGAAATGATGCGTGGCGTGGTTAGTTCTGGCACTGGAAAACGCGCAGCCATACCCGGGTATCTAGTCGCAGGCAAGACTGGCACCGCATGGCAACCATGCGGTCATGTTGCGGGGTATGATTGCGACCCAGGTGAAGAAGAAATCGAACGTCACTACACAGCCACATTCGTAGGTATCGTTGAAAACGACCAAGGGCCGGTCTTGAGCGCCATCGTCGTCGTAGACAACCCCAAAGGCAGCAGTTACGGCGGCGGGTCCGTGGCAGCACCAGCGTTCGCTGAGTTGGCAACATACGGGCTACGTCAACTGCATCTCGCACCATTCGGAGAAAACAGACTTGCCTCTCAACGGATCCGCACAACGCCCGCCGAAAAAGAGACAGCAACCGATGAGTGAGAACCTAGCTCACTTAGCGGAACTTGTTGGTGTGGAACCTGCCGAGGATTGGCAAGAGATCATAATCCGTGACCTATGCGACGACTCCCGAGAGGTGCCAAAGGACGCAATCTTTGCAGCGATCAATGGCGAAACAACTGATGGCCATACCCATGCAAGATCAGCCATCCAAGCGGGAGCGAAAGCACTTCTCGTTGAGCGACACACAAATCTCGCAGTCCCAGAACTAGTGGTCGATTCAGTCCGCGACTGCGTAGGCGAACTGGCAGCCGCGGTCCACAATTGCCCGAGTAACAAACTAACGCTCGTGGGCGTTACGGGCACAAATGGCAAGACAACCACAGTGCATATTCTTGCCTCGGTGCTGCGTGTCCTTGGAGAGGGCGTTACTGAAATCGGAACACTGAACGGCGAGTTGACCACCCCAACCGCGGCTTCATTACAGCGTCAACTAGCAGAGGCAGTTGCCCGACAAGACACGGTGGTTGCAATGGAAGTGTCCTCGCACGGTTTGGAACAGGGACGCCTAGTTGGGTGTCGTTTCAAAGTCGCCGCGTTCACCAACCTCAGTGCCGAGCACCTCGATTACCATGGCTCGATAGAAAACTATTTCGCGGCTAAGTGTCGTCTATTCGCCCCAGACATAACCGAATTGGCAGTAATCAACACCAGCAACGAATACGGTGCGCGTTTAGCGGCACAGGCTGGGGTTCTTGCCATACAAGTTGGCGTTGATAGCGCCGCAGATGTGCGTTACCAACGCTCTAAGAGCACGTTCCGTTGGCGGGACCAACATGTGCAACTGCCTTTACCTGGCTCTTTCAATGTACAAAACGCAGTGCTCGCGGCCGAGATTGCGGTGGCACTCGGCTATCGAGCAAATGACATCGCGAACGCGTTAGCTACCACCCCGACAGTGCCGGGCCGCTTCGAGTTGATAGACGAAAGTCAGCTCTTCACCGTGGTCATAGACTACGCACATACACACCAGGCGCTAGCAACTACCATGCAAGCCGCGGCCGCACTAACCGATAAAGCACTAATCGTGGTTTTCGGCGCTGGTGGAAATCGAGACCGCTGCAAACGCCCACTAATGGGTAAAGTCGTGCGCCAAAAAGCCGACTGGGTAGCGGTCACGAGCGATAACCCGAGAGACGAACGCGCCGAAGACATAATCAACGACATCGTCTCAGGAATGACCCACCCTCCCGACCTCATAGAAATCGATCGCCGTCAAGCGATCGCTGCCGCCCTCAAGGTCGCCAACGAAGGAGACCTAGTTTTGATCGCCGGCAAGGGGCACGAAACGACTCAACAAGTCGGTTCGTGCGTCTGGGCCTTTGACGACCGAGTAGTAGCTCGCCAAGAACTCCAGAAACTAAAGGATTGCGCCGCGTGAGCCGCCTATTGATCGCTGCAGCTGTGTCCATGTTGGTGTCTTTAGTTGGTACCAAGTTGCTACTCAAGTGGCTGACCGAAAACAAAATCGGGCAACCCATCCGTGCCGACGGACCCAATCAACACCGCACCAAAGCCGGTACACCAACCATGGGCGGAGTAGCAATCGTGGCCGGAGCTGTTGCGGGATACGTAGTCTCAGATTTGTTCGGGGGCATCTACACGGTGAGCGGCATTTTCGTGCTCACCTGCATTGTTGGCGGGGGAGCGGTCGGATTGCTAGATGACTGGATCAAAGTTGTGGCCGCTCGGAATAAGGGCCTCAACAAACGTGCCAAAGTTATCGGACTATTGATCGTTGGAGTTGGCTTCGCTTTTCTAATGACTGAGTTCACGCAGATTCCCACAACGGTCGCATTCACCCGTTACGACAACCCTGGTTGGGAACTTGGCCGTGTCGGCTGGATGATTTGGGCGGTTGTGTTAATCGTCTCTAGCACAAATAGCGTCAATCTCACTGATGGATTAGACGGCTTAGCTGCCGGTGCGAGCGTGATTTGTTTTGCTGCGTTCACTTTGGTCGGTTTCTGGCAATTTCGTCACCCGGACGCTTACAACAACGCGGCAGCGCTTGATCAATCAGTTATCGCCGCTGCCATGGTAGGAGGAATCGTCGGCTTTTTGTGGTGGAACGCCGCTCCCGCACAAATATTTATGGGTGACACGGGCGCATTAGCAATCGGCAGCGGACTTGCCGCGCTATCGCTATCGACCGGTACCCAATTGCTGCTTCCAATTATCGGTGGCTTGTTTGTGTTGGAAACGGTTTCGGTGATTCTGCAAATAATCGTGTTCCATTGGTTCAAGCAACGGCGACTATTTCGTATGGCACCAATTCACCATCACTTTGAGTTGAGTGGTTGGCCTGAAACCACAGTTATCGTTCGCTTTTGGATCATGTCTGGATTGTGTACCGCAGTTGGGTTGGGGATTTTCTATCGAGATGCCATAGTTGCGGGATTTACCGCATGATCTCGCTTGATAATTCGGCGAAGGTTCTTGTGGTGGGTTTCGGTGTCACCAATCGTGCAGTTAGCCGAGCTTTGATCACTCGAGGACACACCGTTACGGCGTATGAGGATGAGCCAAACGTCTATCTTCGCGGTCAAGCTGCCCAACTCGGAATCGAAATGCTCGACAACGAAGAAGCGCTCAAAGCTTGTCTAGCGCGGGTTGATTTCGTGGTGCCCACGCCGGGTTTGAACGAATATCATGTCGGATATGTTGCTGCTCAACAAAACCACATCCCGCTCGTCTCTGAATTGGACTTGGTAGAGCTTTGGGATGATCGCCCGATGGTGGCCATCACCGGTACCAACGGCAAGACCACAGTTGTTGAACTGTGTACTGATGCACTCAAGCGTTCCGGTTTTCGCGCCGTGGCGGCCGGGAATAACGAATTGCCCCTAGTTTCGGCAATCAACGATCCGACAACAGAAATGTTTGTCGTGGAAGCGAGTTCGTTTCGCTTGGCTCAAACTCGTTTGTTCGCCCCCCAAGTTGGCACTTGGCTGAACTTCGCACCCGACCATCTTGATGTCCACAAAAATTTAGCCTCCTACGAAAAAGCCAAGTCACGTATTTGGCGCAATTTGAAACCCGATGGTATTTGTGTAGCAAATGCACTTGATCGAGTAGTCATGGCACACCGCCGACCCGACCGCGAATGTGTCACTTACGCGGGTCAGGGTTCCCCCTGGCGAGCACAAGACGATCAGCTAGTCGGCCCTCAAGGGCCTTTTGGCCTGGTTGAAGACTTGTGGCGAACCATGCCACACGATATTGAAGCCGCACTCGCCACCGCTGCATCCGTAGTGCCCGTAGGGGCGGAACTAGATGCGCTGCGCTGGACATACCGTGACTTCAAGGGATTACCACACCGTATTGCACTAGTAGGTGAAATTGATGGTTCCCTCTATTACAACGACTCCAAAGCAACCACACCGCACGCCACCTCGGCCGCTTTGCGAGGTTTCGACAAGGTTGTGTTAATTGCGGGAGGGCAAAACAAAGGCGTTGACCTAAAAGAGATGGCCGCTGAGTCGCAGCACGTGTTAGCGGTGGTGGCAATCGGTTCTGCGGCGGAGGAAATCAAAGAAGCGTTTGCATCCACACACCAGGCCACAATCGCAGCCGATATTGATGACGCAGTAGTTCAAGCGCGGCGGTTAGCGAAAGGAGGAACAACTGTGTTATTGAGCCCAGGTTGCGCTTCCTTCGATGCCTATGAGAACTACCGCCAACGTGGCGAGGATTTCCTCAGAGCGGTAAAGGAACAACAATGAACACCGCCACAGTCAAACCCCAAGCAACCCACCTGCGAACGGTTCCCAACATACGCAGCAAACGCACAGGTCCTCCTCGCGGCAAGCGTACTAACCTCTTCGTGACGTTGTTCCTATTGGTGGTGACGCTTTTGGTGTTGGGTTTGTTGATGGTGTTGTCGTCCTCTGCTGTGGTCAGCGTCGGTGATAGTGGCAGCGCCTGGAGGTCGTTCAATCGCCAAGCCACAGCCGCGGCGGTCGGCTTCATTGCCATGGTCGCGCTGATGCGAATAAATTACCACAGCTTGAAGAAACTTGCAGTGCCGGGAACTGTGTTGATTTGCGTTTTTCTAGTGATGCTGCTAGTGACCCCGTATGGCGTGACTCGACGCGGTGCGACCCGTTGGTTGGATTTAGGGGTAATGCCGTTTCAGCCATCAGAGTTCGCCAAACTCGCGCTCATCTGTTTCATCGCCCGTATTCTGTCGCAACCCAGCCGAGACCTGCACGGAGATGCGAGCAAACTAGTGCCGGTCACATTCTGCTGCGGCGTGTTCGCGGTATTGTTTATGATGCAACCGCATTTAGGCAACACGCTAATCCTCGGTGGAATTGCCCTAGCGATGTTGTTTTGGGCAGGAACGAAAATGCGTTACATGCTACCCGCCGGAGCAATCGCCATCGTGTGCGCAGCGTTCTATGTTTGGAATACCCCATGGCGGCGCGAACGTTTGTTTAGCATGCTTGATCCTTGGAGCGACCCGCAAGGCAGCACTTTTCAAATTCTCAATTCTTTGCACGCAATAACTACTGGTGGCATTCGCGGGAGCGGTTTGGGTGACGGTTTATCTAAATGGGGATTTGTTCCCTACTCCCATAGCGACTTTATTTTTGCGGTTGTTGCTGAAGAACTTGGATTCGTGGGCGCGAGCGCAACTGTGTTGCTGTTTCTTGGAATCGGAATTGTGGGTTACACCGTGGCATTGCGAGCCACGGATACGTTTGGGATGCTGCTCGCCGTCGGTATCACCTCGTGGATAGTAGTTCAAGCAACTCTCAACCTAGGTTCAGTAATCGGACTGCTGCCAACGGTTGGGGTGACCTTACCGATGATGTCGCACGGTGGCAGCGCGCTGGTAGCGGTAATGGCAGGTTGCGGAATTTTGCTCAACATAGCCCGCCAAAGCCGATGAAGAAACAAGACCGCGTTTGGGCGCTATTGGCCGGTGGTGGAACACTTGGCCACGTCGCCCCCGGCTTAGCGATAGCCGAAGAAATCAGCATGCGTTGCAACAAGCGCGAAGTTGTGCATTTCGTGGGCAGTCGCCGCGGTATCGAAACGACTCTTGTACCCGAAGCTGGTTTCACTTTGACGGCAATTACGGGGCGAGGCATAGTCAGAAAACTCACTTGGCGGAACCTCAGCTCAATCATCGGAATTGCTTTCGCCACCATTCAAACCATTGCAAACTTGGCTCGCTGGCGCCCTGCTGTGGTGGTTGGTTTAGGAGGGTTTGCCTCGGTACCCGCAGTGGTCGCTGCCAGAGTATGGCGGATACCGGTAATCATCGCTGAGCAAAACGCAGTTGCTAGCGCCGCGAATCGCCTTGGAGCCAAGTTTGCCAAAGCCACGGCAGTTCCCTTCAACGGCGTGAACCTGCCAAGAGCAGTATTGACGGGAAACCCAGTGCGCGCCAGCATCGTCAACGTCAACCGTGACCAAGACCAACAACGAGCCCGTAAAAAACTTGGTGTCGACCCGCAACGAAAACTGTTGAGCGTGTTCGGTGGTTCACTCGGGGCCGCCAAGATCAACAATGCTCTTCTTGCGGCGCTTGACCATTGGCAAGATCGCCAAGATCTCGCCATTCGCCATATCACCGGAAAACGCGACCACGCTGAATTGAACGCCAAAGCAGCGGCCTACACAAATTCCGACTTAGCCCTGCAAATTATTGAGTTTGAAACTGACATGGCCACCGTCTACGCAGCAAGTGACTTAATATTGTGCCGCGCCGGAGCAACTAGCATTGCGGAAATCTCTGCAACCGGGGTACCCGCAATCCTAGTCCCATTGCCAGAAACGCCCGGCGACCACCAAAACGCCAACGCAAAGGTGCTCGCTAAAACACACGCCGCAGTCGTGATAGCCGACCACGAACTCAACGAAAAACGCCTACGTCAAGAGGTAGACAACCTCATCAACGACACAGCACGCCTCGCTGCTATGTCGGCAGCCGCGCAAAAACACAGCCGGCCGCACGCCGCGGCGGCAGTTGTTGACTTGCTAGAACGTTATGCCAAACGCCCTTTACCCGTTGACCAAACACACACGAGTTGACCATGAACAACCACCTCACGGAACCACGTCGAATCCATATCATCGGTGCTGGAGGAGCCGGCATGGGGGCCATCGCTTCAGTACTCGCAGCCATGGGACACGTTGTGTCTGGCAGCGACCTCAAAGAAGGGCCCATAGTGGAACGACTCAGAGCCGAAGGCATTCAAGTCTCGATAGGTCACGACGCCAACAACCTTGCCGGTGCCGAACTAGTAGCCATCAGTAGCGCAATACCCGAACGCAACCCCGAACTAAGCGCCGCGCACCGCCAAGGTCTTGGCATCTTGCGGCGCAGCGACCTATTGCCCGCTATTGCTGCGAAAAAAAGAGCCGTTGCTGTGGCCGGCACACACGGCAAGACCACCACGGCTTCAATGCTGTCAATGATTCTGAACGAAGCCGGCCTTGAGCCATCATTCATCATCGGAGGCGACATCAACGAGGTTGGTTCTGGCGCGGCTTGGAGTGACGGGGAATGGATCGTGCTGGAAGCCGACGAATCCGACAGGACGTTTTTGGCCTTAGCCCCAGAAATCGGTGTGATAACTAGCGTCGAACCCGACCATTTAGGATCTTACGCTGGCAAAACAACCGATTTGAATGAAGCGTTTGCAACCTTTGCTGGTCGGGCGAAACAATGCGTGGTTTGCGCCGACGATCGGGTTGCGGCTGCTTTAACTCAAGGAATAGACGCACAGACCTACGGAACTAGTCCAGATGCCGACTTCCAACTCCAAAACATCAAAACGAGCCGTGCCGCTGTCACCTTTACTTTGGCGCATCACCGCAATCCCATCGCCACCATAAACCTTCCAACACCAGGCCTACACAATGCCCGAAACGCTGCCGCCGCAGCCGTGGTGGCATTACAAATAGGAGCCGCCGCAGATACTATAAGCCGAGCGTTGTCGGGGTTCGGTGGCGTAGCGCGGCGCTACGAATTTCGCGGTGAGGCGCATGGCATTAGTTTCGTGGACGACTATGCACACCTTCCAGCCGAAATAGAAGCCGCGTTAGCAACCGCGAAAGACGGACAATGGGAACGGATTGTGGTAGTGTTTCAACCCCACCGTTACAGTCGCACCGCCGATTTGGGTAAACAATTCGCACATTCCTTCCAGCAAGCAGACCAGATAGTAATCACCGACATTTATTCCGCTGGTGAGACCCCAAGACCCGGGGTGAGCGGCAAACTCGTTGCCGATGCAGTGCTCGCGGCGCATCCCCGAAGCGATGTTACCTACCTGGCGCAGCTAGGCGATGTCACCGACCTGCTCGTCTCACGCTTGCAGGCGGGCGACCTCTGCTTGACATTGGGTGCCGGCGACCTAACCAACGTCCCAGATGCCGTGCTTGAACGGCTACGACTAACCGCAAACCATGAACACGCCTAAAATAGCCACAGAATTGCGTGCTGCGCTAGACGCATTAGGCGCTAGTTCGTTGTCGGCAAAAGTGCAGTTCGACGCGCCTTTAGGCAATCTCACGACCTATCGTGTTGGTGGCAACGCAGTCGCATTGGTCGTTGTTGATAGTCATGAAGAAATAACCTTGGTCACCGAGGCGATCGCAACATCGGGCATTTTAACGGATGTGCCCATCGCGGTGATAGGACGCGGCTCAAACCTACTAGTTAGCGACGAGGGTTTCGCGGGGATCGCAATAATGCTCGGGCAAACCTTCAGTGCAATACGCATTGTTGAACACACAGTAGTTGTCGGAGGGGCGGCCAAAATGCCTGTAGTGGCACGCGCCACAGTCAATGCGGAACTCGGCGGATTTGAATGGGCCGTTGGCATACCCGGTTCCGTAGGCGGCGCCGTGTGCATGAACGCCGGTGGACACGGCGCAGCAATGCAAGACACACTCACCAGCGCAGAAATCGTAGACCTGCGAAGTGGGCGTTTTAGTTGGCGTTCCAATCGAGACCTAGCCTTCGGATATCGAACCTCTTCGGTTGGAGCAAACGAACTTGTCCTGACCGCGTGCCTTGAGTTGTCAATGAACGAAAAAGCCAATGGCAAAACACTGATGAACGAAATCGTGCAATGGCGAAGAACGAACCAACCCGGTGGACAAAACGCCGGTTCGGTCTTCACCAACCCACACGGCGACAGTGCCGGCAGCCTAATAGAATCGACCGGGGCCAAAGGGCTACGGCTTGGCACGGCCCAAGTATCACCTAAACACGCCAACTTCATCTGCGCCGAACCCGACGGACGCGCAGCCGACATCCGAGCCCTAATGAACGAAATACAAAGACGCGTGCTAGACACTCACAATGTAAAACTAACCTTCGAAACACAGTTACTAGGCTTCAATGAGCAACCCCAAGATTGACCCCCGCCTACGAGCACGCCGCGCCGCAGTCTATCGTGCTGAAGGCCGCCGAAGGCTCAACCTGCTGTTGGCTGCATTAGCCATCATCGGCACATTCTTTTGTGGCTGGGCGGCACTGCGTTCATCATTACTCGACCTCGACCATATAGAAATCACTGGTGTCACTGGCGCGCGATTAACGGAAGTTCAACAAGTTTCGCCGCTCGAAATTGGCACCCCCCTAAAAGACATCAACACCCGGGTCTTTCAAAACAAACTCGAAGAACTACCCTGGGTGGAACGTGCCGAAGTGGAAAAGTCATGGCCCAACAAAGTGAAAATTGATGTGACCGAAAGGATCGCTGTTGCACAAGTAGAACGCAGCGACGGCAAAGTAGCGATAGTGGATGGCAGCGGCGTGGTCATGGCGGCAGGTAGTGCCGGCCACCTCCAAGACCTGCAGTTGCCGTCAATCAAAACCGCTTTACGCGCCAACCTCGGAGAAACCGAACCCCACGCGCTACCGGGAATAGCCCTCATTGAAGCAATGCCCGAAGACCTCTCCGCATGGGTAGACGCAGTGACATACACACCCAATGACACTCCCACCTCAAGAGGCACCATCAGCATCGACCTCATCGGATCCGCTGCGGCACATCTTGGCGAACCAATACTCCTCAACGACAAGATCCAAGCACTAAGGTCGGTGCTAAATGGCGTGGAACTCACCTGCATTCGCACAATCGACGTGGCTGTCCCAGACTTCCCAACGGTGCGCCGCGACCCCAACTGCAAAGCCGCAGCAGGCTTAAAGTAATCCGGCTCTTCGCGTTTGAGCGTGGAGTGAGTATGCCTGCGTCAGATGTGGGCATCGTTGTGTGTGCGGGCGGGTTCCTCCAGAATGGGTGTTGACATTCAGCCGAGTGAATGGATGGTCGGTGTGGAAGTTGACCCTATAGGTGGGTGGCTGACCCGCGAAACCAGAACAGGATGCCGCAACGTCAGGTTGGAGTGTTCAAGGCGGCCCACCAAAGGAACGCCTGTAATGGTAGCGAAGCTAAAGCAATCTTATTGACACCGAAACGGCGAGCCAAAAGAAACGGCAACGGCAGCACCAACAGGAACGGAATCCAAGCGCCCCACTCAACTGCAACACGCTTTAGCAACTCACCATGTTCAAGGTCATTAGAAGGAATGAGCCTCGACATGTCGACAAGAGCAGCTACGAGCCACAAAATCGCACCAGAGGTCAACAGCCAACCAACAGCAGCGAACCCGTGAATTTTCCGTAAGCGTCCCATATGCAGATCACGAATGAGCACGAACCAGCCGTACCAAAAACTGAGTAACACCGTTCCGGCTACTCCCCACCAGACCAGTGCTGGGTTGTAGCGAACGTCATAGTCCAAGTGCCAACCGGCACCCAACGATATAGCGAAGAATGCGACGAGCGTCACCACGATGGTCACACAAAACCACTCTGCGACCTGACCGAACGACACCCTGAGACCACTAATGCAAACCGCCGAACGTAGGTGCATTATTGAGAACACTTGTTGGCGGGATTAAGATAAGTGAGCCAATTCGATTGGCGGTAACCCTCAAGATTCCAAGTGGCACCACCGCCGATGACGACAAAGATCACCGTCAAACGTAAAAACGAAGATCACCCAGCCGACTTAACCGACTTGGTTCCTTCACAGGCATTCTCTTTCCCGTTACTGTGGCACTCATTTTTGCTCCATTCTTGGGTGATTATCTGGTTCTTCGCAAACACCAGTCGAGTTCTAGTGGATACCTGCACCAAGTAAACCACCAAGCACAGAAAACACCAAATACGATTGGCACGCACATAATAGCGCAACCCAGCCGCTCTCGCCGCCCGAACCCGGACATGCAGCCGCAACGCTGCACCGGGCTCGTCTTTGATGCCGAGCACCGCAACATCGCCCAGTCCCACCTACAGATAACAAGCACGTATCGGGCAACTTCCACAGTGATCCTCCAGTTCCTCGCTTGCTTGTCAACACCGATTCTGGGGAATCCCGCGCGCGCAACCGCGGACCCTCACCCCATCGACTCCGACTCCAAATGCGGAGAACCAGAAGTGCTTTCACCGAACGTGCTAGTTGTCTTAACAGGGTTTGTGCAGAGCAAAGTAACGAGTATCCGCGATTAATGCCTCGATTTGCTATAGCGTCATCTATTGACCTGCACTCTAGGGTGCATATTGGCCGTCTATTGAACAGAGTTTGAGGACCATAAACGATGTCTCAACCGCAAAACTATCTCGCTGTTATCAAAGTTGTTGGCGTTGGCGGCGGCGGAGTGAACGCCGTGAACCGCATGATTGATGCTGGACTAAAAGGTGTGGAATTCATTGCCGCCAACACCGACGCACAAGCACTATTAATGAGCGATGCCGACGAAAAAATCGATATCGGACGAGACCTAACCCGTGGTCTCGGAGCCGGCAGCGACCCCGAGGTCGGACGCTTAGCCGCAGAAGCGCACCTAGACGAAATACGCGAATCGATCCGCGGTTCCGACATGGTGTTCATCACCGCCGGCAAAGGCGGCGGCACTGGCACCGGAGCCGCACCCGTCATCGCAGAACTCGCCAAATCTGAAGGCGCGCTCACGATCGGCGTAGTCACCCGCCCCTTCGCCTTTGAAGGGCGCCGCCGTTCAGTGCAAGCCGAAAACGGTATACAACGGCTCAAAGAAAAAGTCGACACTTTAATCATCATCCCCAACGACCGACTGCTCACCGTGGCCGACAACAACACTTCAGTCCTCAATGCATTCAAAATGGCAGACGAAATCCTGCTCCAAGGAGTGCAAGGCATAACCACACTCATCACCACACCAGGCCTCATCAACACCGACTTTGCAGACGTGCGCACCATCATGACCGATGCTGGCAGCGCACTAATGGGAATCGGGCACGGCAGCGGCGAAGGACGGGCAGTGGCCGCAGCCCGAGATGCTATATCCAGTCCATTACTCGAAGCATCCATCGAAAACGCCCGAGGCATCCTCTTGAACATCAGCGGCGGTGACGGACTCGGCCTGATTGAAGTCAACGAAGCCGCGGAAATTATTCACGCAGTCGCCCACCAAGATGCCAACATCATCTTCGGAGCAGTGGTAGACGAAGAAATGGGTGACGATGTGCGGGTTACGGTCATCGCTGCGGGCTTCGACCGTTGGGACGACACTCGCAGCAACACCACCCAAACACGAACCCCGCAAACCCAGAAAGAAACCGAAAAAACACCATCACACCGCGAAGACACCATCGCGGATGTTTTCGCCACCACTGACGACAACCTTGACCTTGGCGACGAATTTGATGTCCCAGCCTTTCTGAGGTAAAGAAAGCGAAGTTGGCGCGTGGGTGCCCCCGACGCAAGAGGCGTGCTCAACCACAGGTTGGAGCGATTACGGACGCGCCTAACGGCTGCAGGCGGCCAAAATATACGCATCGTGGCAGTCACCAAAGGCCACACGCCAGCTACGGTTTCAGCCGCTATAGCCGCTGGCTGCCACGACATCGGTGAAAGCTACGCGCAAGAACTCTGTCAAAAGAACCCAGCACTAAGAACTTGCGGCGACCAACGGCCACAAGTGCATTTCATTGGCGGATTGCAACGCAACAAAATCCGTAAAATAGCCGAGATAGTTGACATCTGGCAATCCATAGACCGCTACTCGTTGGGTCAAGAACTTGCACAGCGCTCACCTCACGCACGAGTTCTGGTGCAAGTTGCCATCAGTGACGAGGAATCTAAACGTGGTTGTGCAACCAACGCCGTCCCCGAACTAGTCGACAAATTAACCCAACTCAACCTGAGAGTGATTGGCTTGATGGGAATCGGTCCAATCGGCACCCCAGAAGAAGCACGGCCTGCGTTCAGACAATTGCGTCAACTAGTCGACCAACTCGGGCTAAAGGAATGCTCCATGGGCATGACCAACGACCTAGAAGTCGCCGTGCAAGAAGGGTCAACAATGGTACGGGTAGGAACAGACCTGTTCGGCCCCCGGCCACCCCGAGTACCCAAACAGGCGATATTCGCTGATGGATGAAGCCGCTCAATGGGGTAGGATAGCCTGCCAGAATGCTAAGCCTAATAAAAAAACTGTGATGGCTTCCACCTTGCTGCGTTCAAGCGGTAGATTTGTAAAAGAAGGCAGGTGTTGCGAATGCTAAAAAAACTATTTTTCTATCTCGGTCTAGGTTCAGACGAGGAATACGAACAATACGACGACCGCGTCACCAACGCTTCCCTCGGGCAACGCCAAGACCCTGCACAGATTGGCCACGGTGCCCCTTACGTGCAGAGGTCGGAACCGGGTAGCACCACTGTTCGTCCGATCAAATCCGTGGGAACAGCAGAACCACCGCCAAACAGATCAACGCGCTCCTCGCAACGCACCAGCGCAGGCAATCCACACAACCCAACAGCGCCTCAAACCACAACCGGAACCGCTGTGCGAATTGTGGACGATCCACCCACCCGACCAACCCACGCCGACCCGCACACAATCTCCCCAACGAGTTTCGAACAAGCGGCGATGATAGGGGAGTACCTCAAATCTGGGCAACCGCTCATCATCAACTTCCAAAACGCCGAACATTACGACAGGCGACGGCTCCTAGACTTCGCATCTGGTGGTTGTTACGCCTTAGGGGGCAACATGAAACGGGTTGGCGATTATGTTTTTCTGATCACCCAACCCAAACCGCTACCACGCAACTCCGAACACTCAAACGTAACCGACATAAGATCCAACACCTAATGCTCCTGCCTAACCAACAAACTCCAACGGGTCACCCAAATAGGCTACGAACTGTCCTACACTCAGAACATGGACGATTTGTCTACTCTACTGCAACAGTTTAGCTTTCACGAACGCTGGCGGGGATATGACCCCGCCGAAGTCGATGCGTACGTTGAAAAGGTCATCAAGGCTGCCGAGGCAGCACAAGCCCAAATCGAGACGCTGCAACAACAGCTAGCAAGCCGTGATGGGTACCAAGACCAGGTACCTTTGCGAGACACCGCAACAGCGCAGCGAACAACCCCCGACACATCGTTGCCGTCGGTGTCGGCAACTCAAGCGGCGCAAGGCATAGCCCGCACGCTTGAAATGGCCCAGAAAGTGGCAGACGATGCAGTTGCTGACGCTCATCAACGAGCCGAGCAAATGCTCGCCGAAGCCACAAGTCAAGCAACCGAAACCCTACAACAAGCGCAAACCACGCTCGCTGACGCACAAGCAGAAGCCGAAGATACTCGCCGTGCCGCAGACGAATACTCAGAACGCACCGTTGCTGATGCGGAGGCCCAAGCTACGGAACGCGAAGAGGTACTAGCAGACGCTGAACGCGAAAAGCACGCCATCAAGATCGCTGAATTGAGTGCTCAACGTGTGTTGCTATCCGAAGATGTTGACATCCTCAACGAACACCTTGCTCAACAACGCCAAGAGATAGAAGCATCTTTGTCGAAACTAACCGAATTGGTGATGTCGCCAGAGACCTTCCGGCTCACGGAGGCACCCGTACTATCCGCCCAACCCGACCTCTCAGCGGAAACGGAGGCTGCTAGCATGGATCTCGGTGACCGTGGTCTCAGTGATGCTGGTCTCAGTGATGCTGGTCTCGGTGATGCTGGTCTCGGTGATGCTGGTCTCGGTGACTCCATGCACGTTGAAACTGATGCTGCTGCCGAGGCGCATGAAGTGACGGAGCACATCGCAGAGGCTGACATCATCGGGAAGCCAGCAACTTCTGAGGGAGGCGACCTTCTTGAACCCCGTGATCTTGAAGAAGGTGACCGTCGCGACCCCGGTGATCTTGAAGAAGCGGCTGACGCGAGTGCGTTTGCACAAGACCCCCGTGAACCGGTTGATGGGGCAATTACCGAACGCGCCGATGTTCTCAATGATGTCCCCGGAGCGCTGTTCTCAGAAGAACCTGGGGTTTCGCTTCGAGTAGAGGAAGAGATTGGTGAGATTGTCGGCAACAGCGGAGCATCGACTAGCCCCACGGAACCAGATCCAACGCAACCGAGGTTCGTGACCGTTGCGGACTTAGAAGAGCAAGGCTCAGTGGACCACCGTACATCTCCAGCAAACTTGCATCGCGGCGAATCGGCGAGTTCGACCGCGTCAAGCGATGCAGCAAACCAGGTTGAGGAAGAACCGATTTTGACTCAACTGCGGGAGACCGCTTCAAAAGACAACCTGACGAGCGAGGATGATGAAGCCGCATCAGCGTTCTTCAACCAAGATGAGGAACAGAAAAGCCGTTCATGGTTCTTGGGTAAACGGTAACGGATTCCCCACTTGAGCCGCTATAGTGTCCGCTTGACTGGGGCGGTCATGCGTCGGTCATAGATGAAGGACCGGCAGTATGGCGAAGGCGAAAACCGCAACGAAGAAAGCTCCCGCAACCCAGAAAACAACGTCCAAAAAGTCGCCAACAAAGAAAACCCCCGTGAAGAAAACCCCCGCAGCGAAAACGACGGCCAAAAAGGCCACGGCCAAGAAATCTCCCACCGAGCAAGTGGTGGGGGAGAAGTCCGCAGCCAAGAAGGCGACAGCGAAGAAGTCCACGGTCAAGAAAGCGACTGCTGCGGCAAAAGTGCCTGCCGATCAGGTGGTGGCGGAGAAGTCCGCAGTCAAGAAGACGGTTGTGAAGAAATCGGCTGCGAGGAAGTCCGCAGCCAAGAAGGCGCCTGCTGCGGCGAAGATGTCTGCTGAGCAGGTGGTTGCGGAGAAATCCACGGTCAAGAAATCGCCTGCTTCGGTCAAAGTGCCTGCTGAGCCGGTGGCGGCGGAGAAGTCCGCAGCGAAGAAGACGGTTGTGAAGAAGACGACTGCGAGGAAGTCCGCAGCCAAGAAGGCGCCTGCTGCGGCGAAGATGTCTGCTGAGCAGGTGGTGGCGAAGAAATCCGCAGCGAAGAAATCCGCAACGAAGAAGACGACTGCGAAGAAGTCCACGGCTAAGACGACGGTTGCGAAGAAATCGGCTGCGAGGAAGTCCACGGTCAAGAAATCGCCTGCTGCGGCGAAGGTGTCTGCGGAGCAGGTTGTAGGGGAGAAGTCTGCGGCGAAGAAGAAAGTTGCGAAGAAGTCCACGGTTAAGAAATCGGCTGCGGCGGAGAAGTCCACAGCCAAGAAGATGGTTGCGAAGAAGTCCACGGTCAAGAAGACGGTTGCGAAGAAATCGGCTGCGAAGAAGTCCGCGGCTAAGAAGGCGGCTGCTGCGGCGAAGGTGTCTGCTGAGCAGGTGATGGGGGAGAAATCCGCAGCCAAGAAGACGACAGCGAAGAAGTCCACGACTAAGAAGACAACTGCGAAGAAGGCCGCTGCTAAGAAAGCGACAGAGAAGAAGACAGTTGCTAAGGAAGCGACAGAGAAGAAGACGACTGCCAAGAAAACGACTGCCAAGAAAGCGACTGCTAAGAAAGCGACTGCTAAGAAAGCGACTGCTAAGAAAGCGACTGCTAAGAAGACGACAGAGAAGAAGACGGCTGCCAAGAAGACGACTGCCAAGAAAACGGTTGCCAAGAAATCAACCGCCGACACAACTTCAGCCCCGCAACGCGTGGTTAAGAAAACACGTGGGAGAAAACCTGCCGTTGTGAAAAAGAAGGGTTTGAAAAAATCTCCCTTTGGTCAGAAATTTAATGATGAAATGAAGCAGCGTCTCCTAGAGGAACGAGCCAAATACATACACTCGGAGGAAACCTACCGAGCTGAAGCGGAATCCTTAGTGGAAGGACGCGAACCAGGCGATGTGCAGTTTGACGAAGAAAGCGGCGAAGGAGACACGCTCGCCGTGGAACGCGAACGTGATTTGGCATTGTCGGCGCAGGCTAGAGCGGCCGTAGAACAAATTGATGCCGCGTTAGCCCGCATCGCGGCCAATACCTACGGCATCTGTGTTGTGTCAGGGAGAGGCATACCCCAAGCCCGATTGCGAGCCATCCCCTGGGCGGCAGAACGAGTTGAGTTCAAATCGGGCAACCTATCACGCCGCTAACTTGACCACTAATCGGTTTGTTAGTTGCGAAATTTCTTTGGCTTTGGAGGGTGAACGAGTAGACCGCGTGGTTGCACTTCTTGGCGAGATTAGTCGCTCTGAGGCGGCGCGATTGATCGCTGAGCGAGCCGTGTTGTTGGACAGGGTTCCCGTAACTTCAGGATCGACACGCGTGGCTCTTGGAAACCTCATTGAGGTGTCCATTCCCGTTGCGCTTGACGAGTACCCCAAAGCGAACGCAGCCGTCAAGATAGAAGTTGTTCACGAAGACCCGCAGGTGATAGTGGTAGACAAACCCGCAGACATGGTTGTCCACCCAACAGCGCAACACCGAAACCAAACCCTAGTCAATGGCCTGCTCGCCCTTTACCCAGAAATCGCTACGGTAGGCCAACCCGAAAGGCCTGGTATCGTCCATCGTCTTGACCGCATGACCTCTGGTTTGCTCATGGTTGCGCGTACTAACGAGGCATATCACGACCTTGTAGCCCAATTAGGCACTCATGAGCCCGAACGAACCTATACCGCACTCGCTTGGGGGCACGTCACCAACGACCAAGCCAGCATTGACGCACCTATTGGTCGCTCAATCCGGCACCCCGCAAGGATGGCAGTAACTGATTCGGGTCGACAAGCCGTGACGCATTATCAGGTCGAGGAACGTTTCAGCAAACCCGCTGCTACAACGTTGCTCAAATGCCAACTCGAGACTGGGAGGACCCACCAAATTCGGGTTCACCTGAGGGCTATTGGTCATCCCCTAGTAGGTGACCGAACCTACGACGGCGGACGACCCCAGATCGCATTGTCAAGACCGTTCCTGCATGCGTGTGAACTGCGGTTTCGTCACCCTCAAAGCAAACAGCAGGTAACTTTTGAGTCGAGACTACCGTCGGAACTGACCGAGATTTTGTCGCTTTGCTTAGTCTAAATCTCTTCACGGGCAGGCCACGGAGCCTCTCCTCTGGACATGGCCGCAATATCGGCCAAAGTGAAAGAATCCAGAAATTCGCGCATGTGCGAACCCGTTGCACCCCAAATGCTGAGCAGGACACATTGCCCTTCGTGGTCGCAAGCACCGTCGGTATGCGGTTCGGAGAAATCGCCGGCTGTGATCGGGCCGTCTACAGCTCTGAGGATCTCCGACAAGCGGATCTCGCTCGGGTCTCGGGCCAGCACATAGCCACCGCCGACCCCACGTTTAGAGCGCACGATTCCTGCGCCCTTCACGGCCAAGAGTATTTGTTCAAGGTAAGGCTGCGGTAAAGCGGTGCGTTCAGCTATTTCACGCACTGAGGTGGGTGTATCCTCAATATGCAAAGCTAGCGAAACCAATGCACGAGCCGCGTAATCGCCTCGGGTCGAAACTCTCATACCCGAAGTTTACGCGCTGCAGCGGCATCAAAGAAATTTAATATGCTTCTATCACAATATGTGCCTTCAACTCTGGTAAAACTTGAACGAATGCATGACCTCAACCCAACACTGCCCACTTTCGGGAAAAGTTGCATATCAGACCTAGTGCCAGCACTTCTTGAACGGCGGGGACAGGCCAACACATTGCTGAGTGAAGAAATCTTTGAGTGTTCGGCAGTGGTCATGCTCGTGCTGGACGGCCTCGGCTGGTATCAACTGCAGCAGCGCTCCCAATTAGTTCCAACATTGATGTCTATGCAGCAACAAATGGCTACCACGGTCGCACCATCCACCACGTCAACCGCGTTGACTTCACTTGTGACCGGCACCCCACCGGGCCAGCACGGGATCGTCGGTTACCGCTTCTATGTTGAAGGCGAAATCTTCAATGTTTTGCGTTGGCGCATCGTCAACGGAGACAGACACAAACGAATCGTCCCTAGCGAGTTCCAGACTGAACCAGTCTTTTGTGGTCAACGCCCAGTGGTCGTGCAAAACGCTGAGTATCGCGGTAGCGGCTTCAGCAAAGCACACCTAGGAGATGCGCGCCACCGCGTTTGGTACACCATGTCGGCAATTGCGGTGCAGGTGCGTCAAGCACTTGCCGCTGGTGAACCGTTCGTCTACGCCTACTATGAAGGTATTGATAAGACAGCTCACGCGCACGGGTTCGATGAGTTCTACGATGCGGAACTCGTGGCCTGCGACAACCTTGTGGCGGATGTGATGATGGCTTTGCCGCGTGGTGCAGCCCTTGTTGTAACCGCTGACCATGGGCTAGTGGATTGTGCTGGCATGGACGTTGCCTTGGCACCTGAGGTTGCTGAGCAGGTCCGTTGCCAAAGCGGAGAAGCGCGTTTTCGTTGGCTGCATGCACGCCCTGGAAGGCAACGCGAGTTGTTGATCGCGGCATCCGAAGCACACTCACCTCACGCATGGGTTCGACCGCGTGACTTGCTCATTGAGGAAGGTATCTTTGGACCTGAAGTGACCGAAGCGGCCCGGTCGCGGCTCGGTGATGTGGCTTTGATTGCCAAGGATCGCTGGTATTTTAGTGAACACGCAGACAAACCCGAAACCAAGTTGATCGGTCGTCATGGCTCAATGACACCAGACGAGATGTTTATTCCTGTTCTGACCTATACCCATTAGTTTTATTTCATTTGAAAGAGGAGAAAAGGTGACAAATCACCAAGATTCTGTTGAATTGTCTGATGAAGAATCGACATTTATTGAAAAACCTGAAGTTGTTGATGCTCCAGAAACGGACGATCGAAACGAAGAATCGATTGATCATCCAGCTAAGGTGATGCGTATCGGCACCATGATGAAGCAGTTGCTTGAAGAGGTGCGGTCCACTGAACTTGACGAACCTAGCCGAGACCGTCTGCGAGACATTTATGAGACATCAGTGAATGAACTTGGTGCCACGTTATCTCCTGACCTGGTTGCCGAACTAACACGTTTAGCGCTGCCATTTGGGCGTGAAGACACGCCGTCGAGAACCGAATTGCAAATTGCCAAAGCGCAATTGGTTGGTTGGCTTGAAGGCTTGATTCAAGGTATGCAAGCGATGCTTTTTGCACAACAAATGGCCGCGCAACAACAGTTGCAAACCATGCGTGGCCAGATCGGGCCACCGCAAACGAGCCATGGGCCCATCGGCGACGACAGACCCGGCACCTACCTCTAGAGCCGCAACCGGAATAGCAAGACCACTACCACAAAGAAAGTCGCAGCGTGTCCTTCGCCCATTTACATGTCCACACCGAATATTCAATGCTTGACGGGGCATCGCGGGTCGCTGATGCCATTAGTGCCGCAGTCCGTGACAAGCAACCGGCAATGGCTATCACCGACCACGGCAACATGTATGGAGTCTTGGAATTCTATCAGGGTTGCCAAGAGCAAGGCATCAAACCTATTGTTGGTAGCGAGGTTTACCTAGCGCACGAATCACGTCACGAACGCCCCTACCGCAGTGGCAACACTGATGATTCGGGTGGCAGCACCGGATCTGGCAAAAAACTCTACTACCACGCGATTCTGTTGGCTGAAAACGACGTAGGATACAAGAACCTAATTCAAATATCGAGTCAGGCTTTCCTTTCTGGATATCATTACAAACCACGTGCCGATTTTGAACTGCTTGATAAATATAGTGAAGGCATAATAGCTACCTGCGGATGCTTAGGTGGTCATGTGCTGCAATCTTTGCTGAAAGGTAATGAAAAGTTAGCCCTTGAACAAGCCGCGCGTTTTCAAGATATTTTCGGTAGGGACAACTACTTTATCGAACTGCAAGATCATGGTATCCCCGATCAAGCTCGGACTAACCCGCAACTAATCGAGATAGCGCGCAAACTGAACGCGCCACTTTTAGCCACGAATGACAGTCATTACACGCACTCCACCGACGCGCCAGCACATGATGCGCTGCTTTGCGTACAAACCGGGTCGCTTCTCTCCGACACCAACCGCTTCAAATTCCATGGCGACCAACACTATCTCAAGACATCTCAAGAGATGCGAGAACTATTTAAGGACACACCTGAAGCCTGCGATAACACACTCTGGATTGCTGAACGTGCAAATGTCAACATTGAATTCGGTAAACCTAAACTTCCAAAATTTCCTCTCCCTGAAGGGTTCGATACGGACACGGAATACCTGCGCGCCCTCACCTATGCAGGTGCAAAGGAGCGTTGGGGCGCACCCTTACGTAGGGATGTAACCGAACGGCTTGACTATGAACTCAACGTGATCGATAACATGGGTTTCTCCGCGTACTTCCTGATCACTTGGGACTTGATCAAATTTGCCCGAGACAGTGGTTACAGAGTTGGCCCTGGGCGAGGTTCAGCGGCTGGCTGCGCGGTTGCTTTCTCGCTCAAAATAACCGACCTAGACCCAATCAAGTACGACCTGCTTTTTGAGCGTTTCCTCAATCCTTCTCGGGTGTCCATGCCCGACATCGACATGGACTTTGAAACCCGCCACCGTGACGCAATAATCCGCTACGCAGCCGAACGTTATGGGCGAGATAATGTGGCTCAAATCATCACTTTCTCACAAATCAAAGCGCGCGCCGCGGTGCGCGATGCCGCGCGAGTGATGGGTTATCCCTACGGCTTAGGTGACAAAGTCGCTAAGGCCATGCCGCCACTAATGGTGGGGCGAGCCACGCCATTGAAATACTGTTTCGAAAAAGACCCAAAATATATTGAGGGTTACCGCGCCGCTTCCGAGTTACGAGAATTGGTAGACAACGACCCCGACATCGCCAAAGTTGTGGAACTTGCCAAAGGGCTTGAAGGTTTGCGCCGTCAAGACAGCGTGCATGCGGCAGCCGTGGTAATCACCGATCAACCAATCACCGACTATCTTCCCATACAACGTAAACCAGAAGCAAAAAAGAGCATCGAAGAATCGCCTATCGTCACCCAATATGAGATGAACAGCGTGGAAAGCCTGGGCCTTTTGAAGATGGACTTCCTAGGGTTACGTAACCTTGACGTCATCGCCGACTGCCTCGAACTGATCAAAAAGACTCGTTCAGAAACGGTTGATATAGATGCCATCAACCTCGAAGACGAAACCACCTTCAACCTGCTGAAACGGGGCGACACAATTGGTGTGTTCCAACTCGAATCAACCCCGATGCGTGCTCTGATTCGTTCCTTGGCCCCGACCTCGCTAGACGATGTTGCGGCACTAGTTGCGCTATACCGACCCGGGCCGATGGCGGCCAACATGCATAACGACTACGCCGACCGAAAAAATGGTCGAGCCAAAGTGGAATTCATCCATCCTGACGCGCAAGAAATACTCAACGACACTTACGGATTGATGATCTACCAAGAAAGCGTTATGCGGATGGCGCAAAAGTTCGCGGGATACACGCTCGCTGAAGCAGATTCGCTACGCAAAGCGATGGGCAAAAAGATTCGTGAAGCCATGGCCAAAGAACAAGAGAAATTTGTGAATGGGGTGGTCCAGAACGGTTACAAAAAGTCTTTGGCCGAAGAGATGTTTGAAATCATAGCTAGTTTCGCTGATTATGCTTTCAACAAAAGCCACTCCTATGGTTATGGTCTTATCGCTTATCAAATCGCGTACCTCAAAGCCAATTATCCAGTTGAATATCTATCAGCATTGCTAACAAGTGTCAAAAATAAGCTAGAATCAGCGGCAGTTTATTTGAACGAGTGCAGAATAATGGGTGTAGACGTTGGCGTGCCAGACATCAATCGTTCAGAATCGGACTTTACACCAGAACCAAACTTAGAACCAAACGCCTCCAGCCTGGGGCGAATTGTTTTTGGCCTCTCCGCCATACGTAATGTCGGGGTGGGTTTCGTGGCCAAGATCATCGCCGAAAGAGAAGAAAACGGGCCCTACACTTCATTCACCGACTTCATTGAACGGGTCAGCCTCGATTCTTTGAACAAACGCACCACCGAATCGTTGATCAAGAGTGGTGCGTTCGACTCACTCGGTCACCCCCGTAAAGGCCTACTCCAAGTCCATGAGCGCATCACCGAGATGACTGTAGAACGACGCAAAGAACAAGACTTGGGCGCGATGTCTTTATTCGAAGGTGCCAGTGATGAACCGACCTTCGATGATCGGCCAGAGGTACCAGAAGTCGAATTTGACAAGAAAACCAAACTTGCTCACGAACGTGAAATGTTGGGGCTGTATGTTTCTGATCATCCGCTCAGAGGCTACGAGGCGCAGATTCGCCGTAAAACCGACTGTTCGATAGCGGCCATCCATGACCAACCCGACAAGGCGTTCTTCACTGTCGGTGGTTCACTAACTAACCTCAACCGGCGTTTTACCAACAAAGGTGAACTGATGGCTTCCTTTGATTTAGAAGATTTAGGAGGATCAATAGAAGTCGTAGTGTTTCCAAAGTTAATGAAAGAATGCACTGACAAACTAGAAAATGATGCCATCGTTCTGGTTCGAGGTAGAAAAGAATCTGGCAGGTCGGCGCGAGGACGTAGAGGCGGTGGGGGTGAAGAAACCACAAATCTGATTGCCACGAACATTGAAGTGGTCGACGAACAGCTTGAGGTGCCGGTGTTGCGGGTGCGTCTCAATTTGCAGCAACACAAAAAAAACAAACTAGCCCAACTAAAAAGTGTGCTTGAAGCGCATCCCGGTAAATGTCAAGTCGAGTTGTACCTAAGCGATGCACGTGTTTTGCGTTTGCACAACAAATTCGCTGTCGATCGCGCCAACGGTGTGGTAGCGGAGGTTCGTGACCTGCTCGGCTCAGATTCGATACTTCTATGAGCCAACTGAAGTTGCGAATTGCCTCTGCATTGCTCACACTATTAGGCTAGGAGAATATTTTGGGGGAAGCGGCAATGACAATTGAAGTGGAGACAAAGGACTGCTCTACCGTAAGCGATGCCGAACTTGTTGAGATGGCTGAACTTTGCGCCGACTCGCCCAATGCGTTCAAAAAGAAGTTGTTGTCTCAGCAAACTGAACAATGGGTGTTGTTGACCATCGCCAGTGAGGCCCGCCGTATCTGCGGGTTCTCATTTTGTAGTCTTGAACGCATTGGCGGTACGCCGAGTTTGCTAGTCGGTGCCGCCCACATCTGTCGAAATACCAAACGCGATGTGATCCTCCGCACGATGCTGACCGATCAATGGAGGCGTGCGGTTTTGGCATTCCCCGATGAAGATGTCTTGCTAGGCACGCAAATCAACGACCCCGGTGCCCTAGAAGCCTACAAAACACTCACCGACATCATCCCGCGCCCAAACCACAAAGCCTCGGGCGAACAACGGGCCTGGGGTCGCCGTTTGGCAAAACGTTTTGGCATTGGGCCCAGCCGTTACGAAGACCGTGCCTTCACCGTGCGTGGTGCTGGCAACCCGGCAATCGTGCTAGATTTTGCTAGTGCCACACCCGAAACCGTGCCCGAAGATGTGCGAGCACAATTCCTCGAGTTAGACAAAGTTGCGGGCGACACCTTAATCGTATTTGGTTGGGCCATGCTTGAAGACCTAGAGCAACTGCTCTGAAGAACTCAAACTTCGCCGCTGTCGTCCGCCAGCGCCGGATGACCCGGGCGTTTCTACCCGATCCATTGCCCCCAACACTCATTGAAACACTGATCGACTTGGCTCGCCGTGCCCCATCGGCAGGCAACACCGCGGCACTCGAATGGCTAGTGCTTGATACCCCAGAAGATTTAACCAACTATTGGGACACCACGCTCAGCCCAGCCAGGCGCAAGACCTTCGCATGGCCCGAGTTGCTGCACGCGCCAGCCATTGTGATCTGCTGGGTCGACCCAGAGCGATACCTCGACCGCTACCGCGAAGCAGACAAAGCCCACCTAACGTTAGGAGATTCCTTAGACGCGTGGCCGGTTCCGTATTGGTTTGTTGACGGCGGAGCAGCAGTGCAAACACTGCTTCTAGCAGCCCAAGATGCTGGTCTTGGAGCATTATTCTTTGGTTTGTTCAACCACGAAAGCGAAGTACGTAAACGCTTCGGCGTACCACCGCGGCAAAAAGCAATCGGCGCGGTAGCGCTCGGTTACCGCAGCACCTCCAAACCTTCGAGCAGCCAGAAACGCCAGCGCAAGAACCTTCACGAGTTAATCCATCGCGGCAAGTGGCAAACATCGGACACTCGCAGATAACCTCAACGATTGGAGAGCTAAGCAACTGGAGTGCTCATGCAAATTGACCCGACGCCGCAAATCCCTTTAGTTGATTACCTGCGTCTTGATAAGCAACCGCATCTAGTAGCCAACGAATGCACCAACTGCGGTGCTCGGTTCTTTGACCGCCGCAATGCCTGCGCCCAATGCGGCTTGCGCCAGTTCACAAAAGTGCCAATACGCAATGAAGCCAAGTTGAAATCTTTCACGATCGTGCATCGAGCGGCACCAGGCATCCCCGCGCCTTTCGTGTCGGCTGTGGTAGAAACCAAAGACGGCACCACGGTGAGAGCAAATGTGGTTAACTGCGACCCAAACCCAGATGTGGTGCGATTGGGTATGCCGCTTCAACTCACCACCTACTGCATCGGCGCCGACGATGACGGCACCGAAGCGGTCGCCTTTGGCTACCAACCCAGTTGACCCACCAACAAGAAAGCACCAAAATGTCACAAACACAAAGCTCAACAAGCCGAAAACCGGTTCGCAAAATCAGTTCCGACAGTGTGTGGGTTCTGGGTGCAGATATGACCCACTTCGGACGTTATGAAGACCAAGACATCGTCGATCTAGCCGCGCAAACCGCGCTCGCCGCCCTTGATGATGGCAACGTCAGTATCCACGACATGGACGTTCTAGCCGCTGGCACACTTCTCAAAGCAGGCACCTCTCTAGGACAACGTCTCCAAAAGCAGATTGGTCAAACTGGGATACCGGTCTATAACGTGACCAACGCTTGTGCCACTGGTGCAACCGCAATAAGAACGGTTTACCTTGCGATCAAAGCCGGCGAAGCCGATATGGGTTTGGCTGTGGGTGCCGAACAGATGGGCAAGATGGGTTTGCTAGCCGGGGCTCACAGCAGCAAAGAAAAATCTGTGTATGAACCGAAGGGCCGTTACGGTGCGGTCACCTCATTAGACGGTTATTTGGGCACCGAAACTATGCCCGGCGTGTTCGCGCAGGCTGGGATGGAATACGCCAACGAACACCCGGGAGTGGGTTTTGAACAGTTTGCCAAAGTGGCCTACAAGAATCATCTGCATTCCACCCGAAACCCACTAGCTCAATATCGCAAAGCCTTCAGCTTGGACGAAATTATGCAATCACCAACCATGAGTTACCCCAACACTTTGCTTATGTGTTGCCCAACTGGGGATGGTGCCGCAGCGGTTGTGTTGATCTCGGGGGAACGTCTCAAAAGCATGCCTCAAGATGTCCGCCGCCGCGCCGTCAAAATATCTGCGTCGGTGCTTACTTCAGACCCTTACACCGAATCTAGTCAAGTGCAACCCGATGTGAGTACCCTCACCCGCAATGCGGCGGCGCTGGCGTATGAAACTGCTGGAGTAGCACCAGAAGACCTTGATCTGGTTGAACTTCACGATTGTTTCGCTACCGCCGAACTAATCCACTACGATAATCTCGGTTTGTGTGAACAAGGTGGCGCTGGAGACTTTATCGATTCGGGTGCGCCGTTTCGTGATGGCTCAACACCGGTGAACGTCTCGGGAGGTTTGATATCGAAAGGCCACCCCATTGGTGCTACTGGTGTTGCCAATGTCTATGAGATAACCACCCACCTGCGCGGTGAGGCCGGTGAACGCCAAATTGCTGGTGCTAAAGTCGGGTTGGCGCATGTGATCGGTTTGGGATCGGCGTGTGGCGTTCATGTGCTCGAAAAAGCCGCTGTTTGAATCCAGCGTCTTATCCGGTAGCTAAGTCGTCAACCAAGCCGCAGGCAACACGGAGCAACGATACGTTATGACTGTTCGGGTTACGGTCGGCGCACCACTCTCGCCGTTAGCTGCGGCACTAGTGGCAGCGGCACCGTTAGTTGGTGCTGAGGGTCTTCAAAACTGTGATGTCTATCGCGTTTATCATCTTGATTTTGATGGGGCAAGAACCCAGATCGAGCGTCTTTGCGCTGAAGTGCTAGTGGATCCGGTAGTTGAGCAAGTTTGGATAGGTACCGAACCGCCGAGACTCGGCCACTCGATTGAAGTTGCGCCGCTTGCGGGAGTTACCGACGTTGAAGCAAGAGAACTCGAATCTGCGGCAAGGCAACTCGGCCTAAGAAATTTGCGTGCCGCGACTGCGCGACGCTATGACCTGCAAGGCAATCTCACCAACGAAACAGTGGCTTTGCTGAGCAGACGTTTGCTTGTCAACGAAACCATTGAACAATGGTCGACCGGTGCTTTGCCGGCGGTGTTTCCTAGCAGAATTTCCGTGCCGACAGAAGTTGTGGCGGTGCCGTTACGGGGCCTAGACGACCGTGAACTAGCGGATTTGAGTAAGGCGCGGTTGCTGTCGCTCGACACCCACGAAATGCGCGCTATTCAAGAGTATTTTGGTTCTCTGGCACGTCACCCGACCGACGCTGAGCTGGAAACGTTGGCGCAAACCTGGTCGGAGCATTGCGTACACAAGACCTTCACTGCCGAGATTGAGTTGCTGCACAGCAAAGCCAATGGGCAGCGGATTGTGAGCCGGCACAAGAGTTTGTTAGGAGAGTTGCGCCAAGCAACTGAAGCTCTGAACCCTTGGTGGTTGCGCTCAGCTTTCGTTGATGATGCCGGGATAGTGGCTTTTGATGACGATTTCGACCTTGCTTTCAAGGTGGAAACTCACAATCATCCCTCAGCGCTGGAACCCTTTGGTGGGGCGAACACCGGTATCGGTGGCGTGGTGCGAGACGTTTTGGCGGTGTCGGCAAGGCCCATTGCCTGCACCAACGTTTTGTGTTTTGGCCCTGAAGATTTGAGCGATGAACGCATGCCGCGCGGGGTACACCATCCGCGTCGGATGCGTGAGGGTGTGGTTGCGGGGATAGCCGATTACGCAAACAAACTCGGGTTACCAACGCTGAACGGAGCGGTCGTGTACCACGAGGGTTACACCGCCAACCCACTCGTGTATTGCGGGGCGTTGGGGCTTTTGCGTCACGGTAAGCATCGCAACTCTGCCCAAGTTGGCGACCGGGTGGTGTGCATTGGGGGGCGGGTTGGCAGAGACGGAATCCATGGTGCCACATTTTCGTCGGCGAGTATGGACACGACCACGGTTGACACGGTGGGAGCCGCGGTGCAAATCGGTGATCCGATCACCGAAAAAGGTTGTATCGAGGTGGTGGAACGGGCGTGTGAGGCGGGGTTATACAACGCAATCACCGACTGTGGTGCGGGTGGGTTGTCATCAGCAGTTGGTGAGATGGGTAAACATCTCGGTGTCGATATCCACCTTGAAGGTTTGCCGCTGAAATATCCGGGATTGCAACCTTGGGAGATCTGGCTTTCGGAAGCTCAGGAGCGAATGGTGCTGGCAGTTCCGCATTCAGCGCTAGGAGCCCTGCGTGAATTGTGTGCAGACTGGGATGTTGAGTTGACCGACCTCGGTAGTTTCACAGGTTCTAATGACCTAGTGGTGCGTCACGGTGACCACACGGTCATCAACATGTCGATGGACTTTCTGCATCACGGGTTGCCTCGGCGCAAGCTGAGCGCGATTTGGGTTGACCCCTTGCCGAGCCTGGTAAGCACCCCCGGTTTGGGCGATGCTTTGCTGCTTGAGTTCTTGGCTCACCCTGATATTGCGAGCAAAGAAGACATTGTGCGCCGTTACGACCACGAAGTGCGCGGTGGTAGCGTGGTGCGCCCATATGTGGGGCAACATGGCGATGGCCCGGCCGATGCTGCGGTTATCAAACCGCTCACTAGCGCTGATACAACGCGGGCTGTGGTGCTGAGCAACGGGTTGTGCCCTCGGGTTGGCGTGCATGATCCCTACGCCATGGCTTTGTTGGCTCTAGATGAGGCGGTACGTAATCTAGTCGCCGTCGGTGGTGACCCGAATCGGGTTGCTTTGCTAGACAACTTCTGCTGGGGTGACCCGACCAAAAGCGATCGGCTAGGTGGGCTGGTGCGGGCTGTGCAAGGCTGCGTTGAGGGAGCTCGCCGCTACGCCATGCCTTTTATTTCTGGAAAGGACAGTCTTTTCAACGAATACGAAGGTCGGGCTATTCCCGGTACGTTACTGATTTCTGCGTTGGGCGTGGTGCCCGATTTGCATCGTGCGATCAATTCGGCCCAAATGCGCGTTGGCGACGATTTGTGGTTGGTTGGGTGGGGGAGTGGAGCGCTTGGTGGTTCGGTTGCCGATGCGCTGTATGCACTCGGTGCAACGCAAGTGCCGTCCCCCCTTGCCGATCCTCTACCTCGGTATAGGCGGGTGCATGCTTTGATTATGGCGGGGTTGGTGTCCTCAGCGCATGATTGTAGCGATGGCGGCCTTGCGGTGGCTCTCGCGGAAATGGCTATTGGTGCGCGCTGTGGTTTGGCGGTGACTGTGCCGACCGACGGCGAAGATGCGTTCACAGCGTTTTTCAATGAGGGGCCTGGGCGGTTGGTTTTGTCTGCGCCGCGTCATAATCGGGATGCTTTGGCCGCGTCCTTGGGTCGCTTTGGGCGGCTCATAGGCGCAGCAACTGCCGATGAACTGATCAGTATTGCAGCAAGCAATGACCATGCTGAGCGCAGTACGCCAAGTATATCTATTAGCTTGGCTGAAGCTGTGCTAGCTTTTACGAAACGTATCGGCTGATGGCCCAACCCCCTATTTTGATCTTGCATTCTTCAGGCACGAACCGTGATGGTGATGCCGCGCAAGCAATAAGGTTGGCGGGTGGTGTGCCGCATATAGTTCATCTAAATCATCTTCGCCGAGGCGATGTGCAAATCAACGACCACGCGGCGCTGTTGATTCCAGGCGGGTTCTCTTACGCAGATGCGCTCGGTGCTGGGCAAAGGTTAGCTTTGGAGTTGCGTTTGTGGTTTGGGGAGGCGGTCGCTGAGTTAGTATCACGAGGGAAGCCGGTGTTGGGAATTTGCAATGGTTTTCAGGCGCTAGTGAGAGCTGGTTTGTTGCCTGGCCCTTTCGAGCCGAACACCCACGTTGTGAACCGACAAGTGACGTTGACGGAGAATGCTAATGGTCTCTTTGAGTGTCGTTGGGTGACCCTGCGGGTGGAACCAACGGTTCGTAGTTCCTGGTTGCAGCCGCTCAAGGACACGCTCATTCGCTGTCCGGTCGCCCACGGGGAAGGGCGTTTCGTGACTAGCTCAGATGACCTTACTCAAGAACTGCAAACATCGGGTTTAGTGGCTTTCAGGTACCAAACCCCAACAACGCAGCCAACGCAACCAACGCAACCAACGAGTGCGTGTCCACAAAGCAGCGATGCTCGCGGGCTTTACCCCGCTAACCCCAATGGTTCGGTGGCCGACATTGCCGGTATCTGCGACCGTAGCGGAGCGGTGGTGGGGCTCATGCCGCATCCCGAAAACCATGTGTTCGACTGGCAGCGTCCACATGGCGCAGTTGGGGGATCTGGGTTGGCGCTGTTTGAAGCGCTGGTTGAAGCGGCCAAGTGATGCTCGACTTGATGCCAGCGCAACGCCACCCTTTCCGTGGCCTTGACCCTCAAGTTATGGCTAACATCGGCACTCTTCGGCGTGGCAAAGTGCGAGACATTATTGACCTTGGAGAGCGGTTGCTGCTGGTCTGCAGCGATCGAGTGTCGGCCTTCGATCAAGTGCTCGGTACCGTTCCCTTCAAGGGGCAGATGTTGAATCAATTGGCGGCTTGGTGGTTTGAACAGGTCGCCGACATTATTGACTCGCATCTCCTTGATGTCCCCGACCCTAACGTCAGCGTGGTCCAACGTTGCCGGACTTTGCCGGTGGAGGTAGTGGTGCGGAGCCGTCTCAGTGGCAGCACTTCCACTTCGTTATGGACACAATATGACGAGGGTAAACGCCATCTTTATGGTGTCGAGTTCAGCGACGGTATGACCAAGAATCAAGAACTTCCGCAAACGCTGATCACGCCCACCACTAAAGCTTCTGAGGGTGGCCACGACAAGCCAATCAGCGAAACCGAAATCGTTGCCAATGGTCTCGTTGCTAGCGAACTTTGGGACGAAGTGCGCAGCGTGGCCTTAGAAATCTTTGCTCGAGGACAACAAATCGCGTTGTCGGCAGGTCTCGTTTTGGTAGACACAAAGTATGAGTTCGGGATCAATGACCGCAACCAGTTGATTATGATCGACGAAATGCACACACCCGACAGTTCACGGTTTTGGCGAGAGTCGAACCTCACTGAAAGGCTCACGGCCAGCCAAGAACCCGAGAACCTTGATAAAGAAATCATCCGTTTGGCGTATGCGCAACGAGGTTATCGAGGGGAGGGCGCACCCCCGGAGCTTGGAACTGCTTTAGCAAACCTGACAGCACAGAGTTACGCGGAACTATTTGAGATGCTGACCGGTTCAGCTTTTCAACCAGCGCGGTATCCTGCCGATGTGCGTGTAACTCAAGCGCTGCAGGCGCTAACCCGGCCGCACCTCAGCACCGCCCCGCAGTCCCGCCGAGGTGCATCGAATGACTGACCTCACACTTGTGGGCGTGGTCATGGGCAGCGAATCAGATTGGGCTACGATGCAACACGCGGCTGAGGTGCTTGAGGAATTTGGCGTGCCACACGAGTGTCGAGTGGTATCGGCGCATCGCACTCCAGAACTGTTGACAAAATACGCCAGCGAAGCCGAACCGAAAGGTTTGCGGATTGTTATTGCGGGAGCCGGGGGAGCAGCGCACCTACCGGGGATGCTCGCTTCGCATACGCAAATTCCGGTTATTGGTGTGCCGATCAAGAGCAGCGCGCTAAACGGCATCGATTCGCTTTTGTCTATCGTGCAAATGCCCGCAGGTATCCCCGTTGCCACCATGGCCATCGGGAATCCGGGAGCGACCAACGCGGGTTTGTTGGCGGTTGCCATGCTGGCTGGACAAGACCCCGCGTTAGCTGATCAGTTGCGTCTACGCCGATCCGCGCAAGCCAACCGCATCAAGGCAATCACGCTCCAAAGATGACCCCACAAACACTACCAGCACTGCGAGAAGCGCTTCCGCCGGGGTCAACCATCGGAATTGTCGGTGGCGGTCAACTCGGACGTATGCTCGCCCAAACGGCACATCAGCACGGCTATCGTGTGGCGGTTTTAACCGGTGGGAGTCGCAACACTCCTGCCGGTTCGGTTGCCGACACAGAGATAGCCGCACCCTTTGATGACGATGCAGCCATCAGTCGTTTGCTAGAAGTAGCCGATGTGATTACTTGGGAGTTCGAAAACGTTGATCTAAGGGTGGCGCGTGCAGCACAACGTGCCGGGGTTGGTGTCTTTCCAAGCGCCGAAATAATCGCCACCACCCAGGATCGCAGCCTCGAAAAGCAAACTCTGCAAGAAATCGGCGTAAGCGTTGCCCCTTGGTGTATTGTCAACAGGCAAGACGAACTCGCCACGGCGGTACGCGAGTTCGGGCTCCCGGTCATTGCCAAAGCCGCACGTTTCGGCTATGACGGGAAAGGTCAAACCCGTATAGAAACACATAACGCAGTGGCAGATGCCTGGCAGCGTTTGGGCTGCCAGCGCCTCGTAGTGGAATCGGTGGTGGCATTTGAACGTGAAATCTCCGTTGTCGTGGCTCGCTCAATGGATGGTCAGGTGGCCGACCACGGTTGTATGGAAAACGCGCACGTCAAGCACGTTCTCGACAGCACCATCACGCCGGCGCGTATCAGCGAAGCACGCTCCCGCGAAGCCAGAGGCATCGCCGCGCACATAGCCAACCAATGGGGGTTGGTAGGGGTGTTGTGTGTGGAGATGTTTGACACACCGACTGGGTTGGTCGTCAATGAGGTGGCACCTCGGCCTCACAATTCGGGCCATTGCACCATTGAAGCAGCTGCAGCTAGTCAGTTCGAGCAACAACTACGTGCGGTGGTGGGGATGCCGCTTGGTGACGGGCGTTGCCAACCGGCGGCGATGCTGCAACTGCTTGGAGATTTGTTTCTTGAAGGTGCGCTAGATTGGTCGGAGATCTATGCGGCCGCTGCGGTGCATCTTCATCTCTATGGCAAGCAAGAAGCTCGTTCGGGTCGTAAGATGGGGCACTTGACCCTAGTCGGCGACGATTCCGTTGGTGCTGACCCAGCCGTGCTTTTGGCTAAGCTGATGTCCTTGCGCCAAGCCCTTACCGACCGCTGATTGCTGTGCTGCGTCTAGCTGATAGCCCTCGCGAGGAGTGCGGTGTGGTAGGCATTTGCACGTCAGATTCCCAAGCCGCGCGCTTGGCTTTCTTTGTGTTGCACACGCTGCAACATCGTGGGCAAGAAGCCGCGGGAATAGCGACCACAACCAACGGCATTGCCCATGTCCATAAAGGTTTGGGTTTAGTGGCCAGTGTCTTCAAAGAAGAGAACCTAGGCACGCTGCCGGGCAACCTCGCCATCGGCCATACCCGTTACTCAACCACTGGTGGTTCAGGGCTTCGCAACGCTCAACCTCAGCTCATCGAAACGATTGACGGCCCCTTGGGGGTAGCGCACAATGGCAACCTGGTGAATGCACCAAAATTGCGCCGTGGGCTTCTTGAAGGTGGTGTAGGTTTGCAAACATCAAGCGACACCGAAGTTATGGTGCATTTGCTCACGGGTGCAGCCGGCAACTGGATCGAAAGGATTCGTGCGCTTATGTCGCAGGCGGAAGGTGCCTATGCGCTCACCGTCTTGACTCGTGATGCTGTGTTTGGGGTGCGTGATCCGTGGGGTTTACGGCCTTTGGTTATTGGTGCCATTGGTGACGGTTATGTGCTCGCCTCAGAAACCTGCGCTTTTTCAACTATTGGCGCCGAGTTTGTGCGTGAGGTTGACCCGGGTGAAATCGTGCGCCTCAGTGAAAATAGCCTCGAAACGTATGCCGGTGCAGACCCCAAACCCCGTGCCTTATGTACTTTTGAGCAGATTTATTTTTCTCGTCCTGATTCGATTTGCGACGGTCAGTTGGTGCATTCGACACGGCAAAGGTTGGGGCGAGAGTTGGCGCGCGAGGCACCTGTCGAAGCGGATTTGGTGGTGTCGGTACCCGACTCGGGCACACCCCACGCGGTCGGTTTTGCTCAAGAAGCTGAGATTCCTTACACCGAAGGGCTCATTAAGAACCGTTATGTAGGCCGTACTTTTATTGAACCGACACCTCAGTTGCGGGCCGCTCGTGTGGCCATGAAGTTCAATCCGTTGGCCGACAATGTGGCTGAAAAGCGTGTGGTGTTGGTGGATGATTCGATCGTGCGGGGTACCACATCGGGCCCTTTGGTGAAGATGTTGCGAGATGCTGGAGCTGTCGAAGTGCATGTGCGGGTGGCCTGCCCGGCGATCATTAGCCCCTGTTTTATGGGCGTGGATATGGCCAACGAGGACGAGTTGATAGCTGCCCGGTTCTCTGTTGAAGAAATTTGTGAACATATCGCAGCGGACTCTCTAGCGTTTTTGTCAATTGAGGCCATGATGCGTGCTCTCGACACCGATCGCGGTTACTGTAACGCTTGTTTTACAGGGCGCTACCCGTTTGAATCTATGCGTTTTGTGCAACTCAGTTTGAACCCTAAGACCGAATTCACCTCGGTTTGGCGTGATTAGACGATGGCGGAGAAGGTGCTGGTTGTTGGTAGTGGCGGCCGTGAGCACGCGCTTGCTTGGAAATTGGCGAAGTCAGCACAGGTGGCTGAGGTGATAGTCGCACCGGGTAATGCGGGAACAGCTCGCGAACACAAGTGCCGCAACGTTTCTTTGGTGCCGACAGATTTCGCCGCAATCGTTGAGTTGGTGCAAACCCAGGCCGTGTCTTTGGTGGTAGTTGGGCCGGAAGAGCCGCTCGTTTTGGGGCTCGTCGACGTGCTTGAGGACGTTGGGATTGCGGCTTTCGGCCCAGTGGCGGCTGCGGCGAAACTTGAGGGATCAAAGCCTTATTGCAAAGAGTTCCTGCAGCGAAACAACATTCCCACGGCGCCAGCCCAAATCTTTAGCGATGCGGTAGATGCTCTCGCGGCGTTGCGCCGTTGTTCAACAGTGCCGGTCATCAAGGCTGCTGGTTTGGCCGCTGGTAAGGGCGTGGTTGTTGCAGAAACCCAAGCCGAGGCCGCTCAAGCTGTTCGAGAGATGTTGATCGAGGGGCGTTTTGGTGAAGCAGGCAATGAAATACTGCTTGAGGAACGCTTGTTTGGCCAAGAGCTTTCGGTGTTGGCGTTTTGCGATGGAGACACCTTCAGGGTCATGCCGGTTGCGCAAGACCATAAACGTTTAGCTAACGGTGACACTGGGTTGAACACTGGCGGAATGGGCGCCTTTTGTCCCACACCGCACGCCACCGAGGAGCTACTGGAGCGTGTCGCTGACGAGATTCTCGCTCCTACGTTGGCGGCTCTGGCACGCCTCGCTCATCCCTATAAGGGGGTGCTTTATGCAGGTTTGATGCTCACCGAAAGCGGGCCCAAGGTGATTGAGTTCAACTGTCGATTTGGTGACCCCGAAACGCAGGCAGTCTTGCCGCTCTTGGAATCAGATCTTTATGAGGTGATGCTGGCGTGCTGTGCTGGCAGGCTGCCCAATATTGATATTCGTTGGAGTGGTGCTGCATCGCTGGCTGTGGTGATGGCCTCGGCTGGTTACCCAACGCACACGACTGCATCGGTGCCTATCTGGGGTCTTGATGCGGCACTGCAACAGGGTTGTAGAGTTTTTCACGCCGCTACAGCGGTTCGCGAGCAGACACTTGTCAGCGCTGGTGGGCGAGTACTGGCAGTAAACGCTTCCGCGGCAACCGTGCGCCAAGCAGCCGAAGCTGTCTACCGTGGGGTTGCCTGCGTTGATTTCGAGGGCGCACAATTTCGAGATGACATAGGTCGTGAGTTAGCCTCATGAGCAATTACCGCGAAGCTGGTGTTGATATTGATGCTGCGAACCTGGCGGTCGAGGGCATGGTTGCGGCAGTGTCGACCACGAAAACCGAAGCAGTGTTGTCTGAGATCGGAGCTTTCGGTGGACTTTTTGCCGCCGACAGCCTCGGCACAGGCAAGGTGCTGGTGGCTTCCACAGATGGTGTCGGCACCAAAACACTGTTGGCCACAGAGATGGCGCATTACCGAAGTTTGGGGGTCGATTTAGTCAACCACTGTGTCAACGACATCCTGGTGCAGGGTGCCCGTCCGCTTTTTTTCTTAGATTACATAGCCACGGCTAAGGTGGTTCCGCAGGTAGTGGTGAAGATTGTGGAGGGTATCTGCGCCGCTGCTAAGGAAGTGCGATGCGCCGTTTTGGGGGGCGAGACTGCGGAGATGCCCGGCGTGTATTTGCCTGGCGCTACCGACATCGCTGGCACCATCGTGGGGGTCGTCAACCGAGATGAGTTGTTGCCCCAAACTGAACGCTTATGCAACGGAGACCTGTTGTTGGGGCTGCCGAGCGACAGCCCACACACCAACGGTTACGCACTCATTCGCGCTTTGTTAGAGCACCACAAACCTAGTTCGGCGATGCTTGAATTCTTGTTGACACCGCATCGCTGTTATCTCGGCGATGTCGATTACTTGGCCCAGCAAGGGGTAAAAATCAAAGCAATGGCCCACATTACCGGCGGGGGAGTGATCGAGAACCTTCCCCGCGTGCTCCCAGCTGGTCTTGCCGCGCAGATCGATCTATCTGCTTGGCCGGTGCCAGAAGGTTTTCGAACCCTAGTCGATTGGGGAACCTTGAGCGATGACGAGGCCTTTCGAGTGTGGAACATGGGTGTCGGCATGATCTTGGTTGTGGATCAGACACAAGCCGATTTGCTAGACGACCTCGGTCTACTTGTGCTGGGAAGCTTGCATGAGAGTGAACGCAGCGCTGCTGACGCTCGGGTCAGGTTCACTGGAACTTGGCGCTGATGCATCGTCTTGTGGTGCTAGCTTCAGGCAACGGAACGAACTTGGAAGCGTTGCTAGATGCCACTGAGAACGGGCACCTTGAGGCCACGATCGTTGCCGTGTTCGTAAACCGAAGCAATGCCCAAGCCCAAAAGCGCGCCCAAAATCATCGGGTACACAGTGAGTATTTTGGATTGACTCCTTATTTGAATAGCTACAACAAACGCTCTGACGCTCGCCACCATTACGACACCGACTTAGCGCAAAAGGTTGCTTCACAGCAACCCGACTTGGTGATATTGGCGGGTTGGATGCACATTTTTTCGATGGCCTTTTTGTGTCGGTTTCCCAATCGGGTCATCAATTTGCATCCGGCGTTGCCGGGGGAGTTTCCAGGTGCCACAGCAATCAATGATGCTTGGAAGGCGCATCTTCAAGATGGTCTTGAACGCTCAGGGGTGATGATTCATCTGGTAAATGACGAAGGCATAGATGATGGTTTAGTGCTCGCAACCCGAGAAGTGCCCATCACCTCTGCCGACAACCGCACCACTTTCGAAGCTCGCATGCACGCCGCAGAACATCAACTGTTAGTTGCCGCGGTAGGCGATTATCTAAATAAATTGTGATCCTTGTCGGCCCGCCATCACGCCCTAACGGCTTAGCCCTTTGGTGGGCTGGTGCGCGCCCCCGTACTCTGGGAGCTGCGTTGGTGCCGGTAGCGGTCGGCACGGCTACCGCGGTTGGCAACAGCAATGCGATGCAATGGTGGCGTGCAGCGCTAGCTTTGCTTGTGGCGTTGGCACTGCAAGTGGGAGTCAACTTCGCTAACGATTATGCAGACGGTGTGCGTGGCACCGATGGCGCCGAGCGAACTGGTCCGCTGCGTTTGGTCGGTTCTGGGTTGGTGTCGCCAGTTCTCGTGAAGCGCGCTGCGTTGGCTTCGTTTGCGGTTGCTGGTGTAGCGGGTCTTGTTTTAGCGGTTGACATGGGTCCTGAGTTGTTGCTGCTGGGCGCGCTTTGCTTGGTTGCCGGGTGGACCTACACGGGTGGCCCCAAGCCCTACGGATATCACGGTTTGGGTGAACTGTTCGTGTTCTTGTTCTTCGGTTTGGTTGCCACCGTTGGTAGCAACTACGTGATTACCGAAAGCCTAGACCCATTAGCGGTCGCTGCGTCTATCGTGGTCGGGATTTGGGCAACGGCTCTGCTGGTGGTCAACAATTTACGTGACCTTGATGGAGACGCAGCGGTTGGTAAAATCACCCTGGCGGTGCGTCTCGGTGATGCTCGCACTCGTCGAATGTTCATTGCCTTGCAAGTAATAGCGATGCTAGTTGCGGTCAGCATCACCTTGGTAACCAGTCGTCTAGCGATATTTGCTTTGCTGGGTTTACCGCTAATTGTGCAGACCATTAGATCGCTGCACCGAGGAGCCAAAGGAGCGGAATTGATTGCGGTTCTCGTCACCACCGCGCAGCTACAACTCGTCTCGGGGCTTGCCATGGCAGGCGGAATCGCCTTATCCGTCGAACCCTTCTGGTCGCCCTAACTCAGCTTGGCGCGTCGCGGAAATAAGCTGAGCGCCCACGAAAGAGCGCCGGGAAATGTTGACGAAACCAGCGCTTGCAAGTTGTTGTTTGAGTTCCGGCCATGCCGGCATGTACGCCAGCGATTTCGGCAAATATGCATAGGCGTTTCCGTCGGACAGGAGTGCGCCTATGCGTGGCACAACCTTTTGGAAATAGATGCGGTGCCCCCAACGCAAAATTTTGTTGTCGGGTTCGCAGGCATCCAATAGGGCGATCCTCCCGTGCGGACGAATCACGCGGGCGGCCTCGGCGAAGAAACCTGGTAGTTCAACTAGGTTGCGTAAAGCAAAACCGCAAACTGCGCCGTCGACTGCGTGGTCGGCTACCGGCAAGGCCAGCAAATCGCCTTGTAAGCGGGCCGTGTTGGTGGGGGCTGCCAACAGCATGCCCAAGGAGAGGTCTACCCCCACTGCCACCATGTCGGCCTTGGCAAGTGTGCGAGAAAGCGCTGCGGTGCCGCAAGCCAAATCAAGCACAAGCGAACCAGCCTCCAACTCCAGCACAGCAACCGCCTGGCTCCGCCAGCGACTGTCGAGTCCGAAAGTGATCACCCGGTTGACCAGATCGTATCTCCCTGAGATGCGGTCGAATAAGTCTCGTATGGCAAGGCGTTTTTCGTTGCCTTGCGGCAGATTGTTTGGGTCGATCTTCGGCACCGTTGGTTACTTTGTTCGGCGGTAAGCCCGGTCGGTGCGATGGTGACTAAATCCAATCGCGGCATAGATGGCGTTTGCCGCGCCATTATCGGATTCCACATAAAGCATGGCCATGTTCAGACCGGCGTTGCTGAGCCATTCAAGGCCAGCCAAGGTTAAGGCTCGGCCTAAGCCCCTGCCATGAAAGTCGGGGTCGACCCCAATCACATAAATCTCACCTAGGTGAGGTTTGCGGTCACGGTGAATTTTCGTCCAACAAAAACCCATCAAACGGCCCTCCTCGTTGCGCGCTAAACGAAAACCGTCAGCATTGAACCAGTCTTCGGCTAGCGTCTTTTGCAGAGCCTCTACGGTTAGTCCACCCTGCTCGGGATGCCAATGAAAAGCCCGATTGTTGACCGACACGAAGGCAGCTATGTCGCTTGTTGTGAAGGCCTTTGTGTGCAACTGCGATGGAGTTTGAGGTAAGGAACAGCGCAGTTGCCAGAGATCTCGGTAGGGTACAAACCCTAAGTCTTTGGCGACCCGCTCGGTTGGTTCATCCAGATGGCGAATCCACAGTTGGGCCGGTTCATTTGGGTGTTCATTGAGCCACCCGTTGAGCGCATCGCCAACTTCGTCGGCTGAGCGATCTTCGTTCACTGTCAGCACCCAAGGAACCTCTTTTGAGTTGGATTGTTCACACGTCAACGTCACCGCGTTAGCGTATCTTCTAATTTATGGCTAAACCTAGATCACCTAAGGGGCGTGCCCGTCTCACTCATGAGCGGCTAGCCCTTGAGTACCCAGAAGCTTATTGTGAACTCGACCATCGCAATGCTTTTGAACTTTTGGTGGCAACGATCTTGTCGGCTCAAGCGACCGATGTGGGTGTCAACAAAGCCACGCCTGCTTTGTTTGCTGCATTCCCAGACCCTTGGGTGCTCGCCGCGGTTGAGGCGAGCGAAGTTGAGCCATACGTCAACAGCATCGGGTTGTTCCGCCAAAAGTCGCAGAACCTAGTGAAAATGGCTCGCATTTTGGTTGCTGAACATCAAGGTGAAGTCCCTTCGACAATGCGGGATTTGGTGCGCTTGCCGGGTGTCGGCCGCAAAACAGCCAATGTGGTGCGCAGTGTGGCTTTGGGGTTGCCGGGGTTGCCTGTGGACACACATGTCACTCGCTTGTCGAACCTGCTGCGTCTCACCGACGAAACTGATGCGGTGAAGATTGAGTATGCGCTAAATCCGCTGGTGCCGGCGGCGCAACGCGGCGAGTTCAGTTTGCGCATGATTTTGCACGGCCGCCGCGTTTGCATTGCTAGAAGACCTCGCTGCGGCGATTGTGTGCTCAATGATTTTTGTCCTTCGAGTCAACTCTGAGGTTTTATATCTGTAAATGGCGAAAACTGCGTCTGGCCAGGTGTAACAGCAAACTGTCACTCATGACCTGTAGTATATCGAGATGAACAAGATAAAAATGAAAGCACCAGGACAGCACATCAACGGCACGGGGAGTTTTTGGGCCATGTTGAAGCGAGGGTATCACAGCACCTTCCACCCGATTTTCGCCGACCACTTGGACCGCATGTGCCCGAATTCTCGTATCGCCACAACGCGAGGCCGCTTGATATATTTGCCGAGCAGGGTAAGCTGGTTTGGGGGTGGGACAACAAGCGACTGACGCAGGCGAAATTGATCACAGACGGGATACAGGCCGAACGGAGAATGGAGATGGCGGCATGACAGAGACGAGTGTGAGGGGCAACGGCACCACGGTGTACGACGAGCGCGGCTATGCCGTGGCCAGCGTAGCGGAGGCCAAACGGATAGCGGGCGAATACCTATGCGATCTAGACTTGGGATTTGCCTACGGGTTCGGACTGCCCGAAGTAGATGACCGCTACCACATTTGGCGCGTGCCCGTCATTTCCGGCGAGAGCGCCGTGGGCGAGATTGCCATAGACGGACGCACGAGCTTGGTGCAGGAAAGCCGCTCCACCGAACCGGAGATGCTACGGTCGCGCCACCTGTCCGATGCTGGCAAGCCCATGTCCACGAAGAACAGCGGCAGTGGGGTGATCGTCCGCTCCGAACTCCGAAACACCGTCCTTCGGGGGGACTCGGAGTCTACGCTGGCCGAATTGCCAGCGGGGTCCGTCGATCTGGTGTTCACGTCACCGCCCTACTTCAACGCTCGCCCCGACTACTCGGAATACGCGGAATACGAAGACTACCTGGCGAAGATGGGGCGAGTCATTGGCCAGTGCTCAAGGCTGCTGGCCGACGGCAGGTTCTTCGTCATCAACATCTCGCCCGTGCTGCTGAGGCGTGCGAGCCGCAGTCAGGCATCGCGGAGGATCGCCGTGCCCTTCGACCTGCACTCGGTCATCGTCAAGCAGGGCTTCGACTTCATTGACGACATAATCTGGGAGAAGCCCGAGGGTGCCGGCTGGGCCACGGGCAGGGGCCGGAGGTTCGCCGCCGACCGTAACCCGTTACAGTACAAGGCCGTTCCCGTGACCGAGTATGTGCTGGTCTACCGCAAGCACACCGACAGGCTCATCGACTGGAACATCCGCAAGCACCATGACCAGGATGCCGTAGCGAGATCAAAGGTGTCCGACGACTACGAGAAGACGAACATCTGGCGGATTTCCCCGTCGTCAACTAAGGACCATCCAGCGGTGTTCCCCGTGGAGTTGGCCGAACGTGTCGTCCAGTATTACTCGTTCTCTGGTGACGTGGTCTTGGACCCCTTCGCGGGCATAGGCACGGTGGCTAAGGCGTGCATCGACAACGACCGCCGGTTCGTCATGGCCGAAGTCTCCGACGAGTACATTGGCACCATGAAGCGGAATCTGGCCAAGTGGGGCGGCAGCGGCGATGTCCATTGCATCAACACCGATCCGATTAATGACGGCGCGCTGTTCTAGTGGAGATTGAGGACCATTTCCCCGAGTCGGCCAAGCACCTTCTCTCCGTCAGCGGAAGGGAGTTGCTGCGACAGTTGGGCATAGCGGCGTTGGAGAGCGTGGTATGCGACGTGCTCATGGGCGTGAACATCCGCAAGGCCACGGAGAGCCTGACAAAACGCAGGGTGGGCCTTCTGAACGGAGCGCTGGTGAAGATGTACGCGAGCCTCTACGAGAGCGGGATAGAGCCGCTTGAAATCCCCGATCTGGTGCGCGGGAGGCTTCTGGAAGTCAAGGACAAGGACACACAGAGGATTTTGCAGTGGATGGTCGGCATGACCCAAAAGCAGGTGCAGAACGTCCTCCGCTCCGATGAGTCGGAGTGGCCGTCGTACATAAGCTCGCTGCAAGATGGCATCTCGGACACCGCTGAAGAGGCCGAGGACATGTACGGCACGATGCCGCTCCAGGTGCTCCACAATCAGCCGTCGTGGGAGTGGGCGCTATCGCTGATGATGGCGGCGGGATCGCAGACGCTTGCGGTGCGTGGCTCGGAGAAATCGCTCTACGGCAAGTTCTTCGAGAAGATGGTCCTGGCCGCGGTGCTGTCAACGCTCGGTTTCTCCTACACCAAGCCGGGCCACATCGGACAGCGCTCGTTCTGGCTGTCGGAGCGACACGACAAGCGCGAAAGCGATGCCACGGCCATCTGGAGGCTGGGGCAGGGTGTCCGCTTCGACATAGGGTTCATCGGGACGGGCAATTCGGAGATCACGCTGGACAAGGTTTCTAGGTTCGAGCGCACGGTGGAGATGAGCGGGGTCAGCCACTACATGCGGACGTTCATAATCGTGGACCGCGTGGGCACAGGAAGCCGGGTCCCAGCGTTGGCCGAGGAAATCGACGGCACCATAATCCAGATGAGCGCCAATGACTGGGCGCTCACGTTAGGAGACGAGTTGGAGGGCTCACTGGACGGCTACTTGTCGCCGCTGAGTGGAATGTCACATAAGCATTACGAAGCAGCAGTGCAGATCGGAGTGCGGAACGCTCCGCTGGTCGAAGTTCTGGGTCACCACGTTTGAAGGATATGACCATGCCGCTAGAAGAGATATCGCCCGAACTGGAAGACCTCTATTACCCGGACGAAGTGTTGACCTTTGATGGAACGCCTGAAGACCTGGTCGACGCGCTGTTCACGGTCTCGGAGTGAGCGTTTCGCACTTCTGGATATAAGTCCAACTCTGAGAGATTTTTTGCTGATTCTTGGGTGACGCACAAACAAAGTCGGTAAGGTAGTTCGCAGAACACCAGTTTGCCAGTGTTGGCCGAGCACTTTTTCGCTTGGCCGGATCGGCGATACGAGGGATCCGCCGCCCCGTGTCGCCTTGCGGTGGCCTCCGTGCACGGAGGCCACCGCTTTCTTTATCTTGTTTTCAATCCAAATTTGTCGCTGCCGAGCGTAAACGGCGCTGAATCGTTGAAAGCGAGCTTTCGAGTTCGTGTAAACGCGAAAGAACCGGGTCGTCAGGGTTGACTCCCCGGCGTTCAGCCATCTCTGATATTCGTTTAGCAACATCAGCAATGACGGTTGTGAGCGATGATAGTTCGGCTGCGTCTGAGTCCATCTTGGCAGTATGGCAGAAAATCTGCCAAGCCACTTATCAAGACCGCTAGCGTGTTGTGGTGCTTGAACGGATCGACCTGCGTAATTTCCACGGTGATTTTGCGCAACGCTTACCACGTCCCGATGTCTTTTCTGTCGGACCGGTTGCTGCCGTTGCTGAGATCGTCGGTGAGGTGCGCCAGCGCGGCGACACTGCGCTGCTTGAATACACGCAGCGTTTTGATGGCGCGCACCTCGAGTCGCTGCGAGTGCCTGAGGCCGCGATTTGCGCTGCGCTAGAGCGAATCGATCAACCGACTCGTGATGCTCTAGAAACTGCCGCAGAGCGCATTGCCGACTACCATCGAGCGCAGCTACCTGCCGATGTGCATCTGCGCGGCGATGGCATGGAACTGATGGGACGGCACCGTGCGGTGCGCCGTGCTGGTTGTTATGTTCCAGGTGGGCGTGCCGCGTATCCTTCAACTTTGTTGATGACGGCTATTGTGGCGCGTGTCGCTGGCGTGTCCGAAGTGGTTGTCTGCGTACCTCCCAGCGCCGCTGGGGAAGTGACGGACGTTACCTTAGCTGCGGCAGCGATCGCTGGTGTGGATGAAGTGTTTGCTGTGGGTGGTGCACAAGCGATCGCGGCGATGGCTTATGGCACCGCTACGATCAACGCCGTCGATGTGATCGTGGGCCCTGGCAATACCTACGTGGCGTTAGCCAAACAACAAGTAGCGGGAGTAGTCGGGGTGCCATCAGCTTTTGCTGGGCCCTCGGAAGTGGTTGTCGTGGCAGACGGTTCGTTACCGAATGAATTCGCGGCGATTGATTTGCTTGTGCAAGCTGAGCATGGACCTGATGGTTTGGCTTGGTTCTTGACTTGGAGCGAAGATTGCCTGAACAAAGTAATCGAGGCAGTGAAGCGTCTCACCACCCAAGCGGTGCGGCGTTACGAAATCGAAGCAACCCTGACGAATTCGGGTTATGCGGTGTTGTGTTCGGACGCGGCACAAGCCTTGGCAGTTTCAAACCACATAGCGCCGGAACACCTCGAGTTGCAAACCAGTAATCCCCACGCGTTGCTCAACTTGGTGATTAATGCTGGTGCGGTTTTTTGTGGTGCTTACACGCCGGCATCACTCGGCGATTATTTGGCCGGTCCGAGCCATGTGTTGCCCACGAATGGCACGGCACGGTTCGCGAGTGCCTTGACCGTTCGTGATTTCATGAAAGAAATGCACATTGTCAGCGCAGACGAAAATGCTTTCACCGCGCTAGGTGTCCATGTGGCGACATTGGCAAACGCCGAGGGACTAGATGCTCACGCTGAATCGATCCGTCTACGCCAGCGGGCACTGCAATGAAATCTCGACCCCAACCTCGCAACTCTGTAGCTCTTATGCAGGGTTACCATTCACCACAAGTAGAGGTTGAGGTTCGCCTCAACACGAATGAAAGCCCTGAACCACCTCCCGAGGCATTCCGTGCCGCGCTTGCACAAGCGATCAATACTGTCGATTGGCATCGTTACCCTGATCGTTCGGCAGAACATTTGCGTTCACGTATTGGCGAGCTTCACGGGGTCGGTGCGGAGCAGGTTTTTGCTGCTAATGGTTCTAACGAGGTGCTGCAAACACTCTTGCTCACTTATGGGGGAGCGGGTCGCAGTGCGGCTATTTTCGAACCAACCTATGCATTGCATGCACACCTGAGTCGACTAACCGACACTAGCGTTGCACTTGGTGAACGCGGCTGGGGTTTTTGCCTTGATCTCACCGAGGTGGCACGTGTCTTGGAGCAACGCAAACCCGATGTCACATTTTTGTGTTCACCAAATAATCCAACCGGTGTGACCGACACGTTGGCTGATGTTGCGGGTGTGCTAGAGATGGTTACGAGTTCTGGTGGCGTGTTGTGTGTAGATGAAGCGTACGGTGAGTTCAGCACGCAAAGCACCATGTCTTTGCTTGGTGCTGAAGTGCCTTTGGTGGTGGTGCGAACTTACTCAAAAACTTGGGCCATGGCTGGTGCGCGACTTGGCTACCTAGTTGGCCCGGCGTGGCTCGTGAGCGAACTTTTGAAAGTTGCGTTGCCTTACCATCTTGATACTGTGACGCAACTTGCTGGTATTTTGGCACTTGATTATTCAGATGAAATGGCTGCACGAGTTTCTTGCCTAGTGGCACAGCGCCAACGCCTTGAAGCAGAAATGGCTGCTATGGATCTGGAAGTCTGGCCTAGTGGTGCTAACTTCGTGCTGTTTCGCGCCAAAGAAATTGCCGGTGCAGACCTTTGGAACCAACTGTTGGAGCGTTCAGTGCTGGTACGTAACTGCGCGGTTTGGCCACGCTTACAGAACTGTTTGAGAGTCACCGTGGGCACACCCACCGAAAACGACCGTTTTTTAGAAGCGCTAAGCGAGGTACTGAAATGACAAAAACCGATCCATCGCCACACCAAAGACGCGGCTCAGTTAGCCGCGTCACCAAAGAAACGGCCATTGAGATAACACTCACACTTGATGGCACCGGCAGCACCGAAATCGATACCGGATTGCCCTTTTTTGATCACATGTTGGATCAATTGGGTCGACACGCGGCGTTCGATCTCAAGGTTGCGGCTCAAGGTGACATTCGTGTGGACGCGCACCACACGGTTGAAGATGTTGGCATTGCCTTGGGGGAGACTTTTGCTGCTGCGCTTGGGAGTAAGCGAGGTGTGCGCCGTTTCGCGTCCAATGTGGTGCCCTTAGACGAAGCGGCTGTGGAGATCGTTTTAGACCTTTCAGGACGACCCTTTTTGCACTACGAAGTTGAGTTCCCTGGTGAAAAAATCCTTGGCGATCCACCGTTTGATCCCCAACTCGCCGAAGAGTTCTGGCGTGCCTTTGCGATGTCGGCGGATATCACACTTCACGTTGTGCTGCGGCGAGGGAAAAACACCCATCACATTGTTGAAGCCACCTTCAAAGGAGTGGCCCGCGCATTGCGCGATGCGATACGCATTGAGGGTGAACGCTTACCCACCACCAAAGGCCAACTATAGCTGATGGCTACCATCCAACAAGCGCAAGAAGCTAAGCAAAGGCCTCTGATCGCGGTTGTCGACTACGGTATCGGTAATCTGCACTCGGCTCAAAAGGGATTTAGTCATGTGGGTGCTGATACACGCCTTACTAACGACTGTGCGCTTATTCGTGATGCCTGTGGTGTGGTACTTCCGGGGGTGGGAGCGTTTGGCCCGGCTATGCGTGCCCTGCGAGCAAGGGGTCTAGATGAGGTGGTCGTTGAACGGATTGAAGCAGGTGTTCCGTTCTTCGGTATTTGTGTTGGTATGCAAATGCTTTTTGCTGGTTCGGAAGAAGAACCTCAAGTCCGTGGCCTCAATGTTTTCTCACAAATGGTGCGTTTGTTGCCCACTTCACTCAAACTCCCACAAATCCAGTGGAACAAACTCAACATTCACCGCGATCATCGCATGTTGGCTGATCTCGGTGACGAACCTTGGCTCTACTTTGTGCATTCTTATGCGCCGGAGCCGAGCGAAGATGTGATCGCCACGTGTGACTATGGTGGGGCGGTAACGGCTGCGGTAGCCCGAGGAAACGTCTGGGCGGCGCAATTTCACCCAGAAAAGTCAAGTGTGTGTGGTTTAAGAATCCTCTCCAACTTCGTTGCCTTCGCAAGCCACAAACTACCGTCCGAACTGTGATGGAACTGTACCCAGCGATAGATATCCGTGGTGGCAAATGTGTTCGGCTGCGCCAAGGTGACTACAACGCTGAAACCGTTTATGGCGCAGACCCGATAGAGCAGGCTTGGGAGTTTGTAACTGCCGGTGCTAGCTGGCTGCATGTGGTCGACCTTGATGCCGCGCGCAGCGGCATCGCTAGCAACCGCGAGGTTGTTGCAGCCATCGCCCAAGCGGTGCCGGTGCCAGTCCAAAGTGGTGGCGGCGTGCGTAACGAAATGGCCGCGCAAGCTCTTTTTGACGTTGGTGTGGAACGGGTAGTCATCGGCACAGCCGCATTGAAAACCCCTGAACTCGTGGTCGCCTTAGCACAAAACAATCGGATCGCTGTGGGGCTTGATAGTCGTGCTGGGGAAGTAGCCACCGATGGTTGGTTGGTTGGTTCTGGGCGAGACACCGCCGATGTTGCTCGCGCATTTTCCGGTAGCGGCGTTGATGCTTTCGTGGTAACTGACATCGTTCGAGATGGCACCCTTGGTGGGCCCGATCTTGCAGGTTTACAAGAGATGCTTGCGGTTACCGACAAAGACGTGATCGCCAGCGGGGGAGTCGGCAGCCTTGATGATTTGCGGGCATTGGCTGGCATTGAAGCTCACGGGCACCGCCTTAGCGGAGTTATCGCGGGAAAAGCGCTTTACGAGGGCCAATTTGATGTGGCGGCTGCGCTTAGTGTGCTGAGCGAGTGAAGATGCGTGTGGTTCGGGTTATTCCGTGTCTTGATGTGGATGCCGGCAGAGTAGTCAAGGGAGTTAACTTTGTGGATATCCGTGATGCCGGTGACCCGGTTGAACTTGCGGCGCTTTACGATGCGCAGGGTGCCGATGAGTTGGTTTTCTTAGACATAACCGCCTCATCAGAGCGGCGTGACACCACCGAAGCGATGGCTCGTGCGGTTGCTGAACAGGTTTTCATTCCGTTTACCATCGGTGGCGGTATCCGGACCCTCGAAGATGCCCGCGCTTTGTTGAGGGCCGGTGCCGACAAAGTAAGTGTCAACACTGCGGCTGTCAAACGTCCTGTGCTTGTACGCGAAATCAGTAGTGAGTTCGGAGCGCAATGTTGCGTTGTGGCTATTGATGCGCGGCACCGCGCGGTCTCAAAGGACGAGGGTTCTTTTGAGGTTTACACACACGGTGGCAGGACTCGCACCGGCCTTAACGCAGTGCAGTGGGCTTGTGAGGTGCAACGCCTTGGAGCAGGTGAAATCTTACTCACCTCAATGGACGCGGACGGCACCAAAGACGGTTTTGATATCCCACTAACCTCCGCTATCACAAACGCCGTTGATATTCCAGTTATTGCTAGTGGGGGCGTGGGGACGTTGCAGCACCTCGTCGAAGGGGTACTGCTTGGGGGTGCTGATGCGATTCTCGCGGCGAGCATCTTCCATTTCGGTGAACACACCATAGCCGAAGCCAAACAAGCCCTAGCCTCCCAAGACATTCCCACCCGCCCATAGAAACTTACTGGTGTGCGTCACCGTAGCGTCTCAACGATTGTTCTTTTCTGCGGCGTTCGGGCTGGGTAGTGTGCAAATTGTGGGCATGGTGCGTAGTCTTTTCTGCTAATGGATGTGCCTGATTTTCGTGCTGTGTCCGTTGAGCGGCTCGCGGGCATGGTGCGTGAGCGGGTGGTTAGCGCCGCAGCGGTGACTGAGCATGCGTTGGAACGCATCGCCGCGCTGAATCCGCGTATCAACGCGTTCGTAATGCTTGATGCTGATGCCGCCCGCTCTCAAGCAGAAGGCATCGATGAGCGTCTTGAGGCTGGTGAAGACCCAGGCCCCTTGGCCGGTGTACCTATCGGTGTCAAAGACCTCGCCGATGCTGCGGGTTTGCCCACCACCAGAGGTGCGATGCATCTGCGGGATGCCCCTGCGGCGCGGCATGACTCGGTAGAGGTGGCACGATTGCGGGCCGCGGGCTGTGTGGTGGTCGGGAAGACCAACACTGCTGAGTTCGGTTGCTTGGACGACACCTACAACCCTGCGTTCGGCGCCACGCTCAACCCCTGGAACCTCGCTTATTCACCTGGTGGCTCCTCGGGAGGAACCGCGGCGGCTATCGCGGCCGGCATGATTCCGCTCGGCACCGGGTCAGATGCCGGGGGGTCCATCCGTACTCCTTCGGCGGCATGCGGGTTGTCTGGGATGAAAACCAGTCAAGGGCGAGTACCGGCCGGGCCACCTCCTTTGGGGCTGCTCGACTTGTGTTGCGTCGGCCCGATGGCAAGGCGGATTCGTGACGTTGCGTTGTGCCTGGATGTGGTGGTAGGCCCGGACCCGGTCGACCTGCGCAGTTTGCCTGCGCCGACACACCCTTGGAGACGAGCGTTGGATGAGCCTCAACCGCCAGTGCGGGTGTTGTGGGCACCGTCATTTGATGGCGGCCCAGTGGACTCTGAGGTAAGGGCAGCCTGTGCCGCCGCGGTGGAACTTCTGGCCACGGCAGGTGTGGAGGTAATCGAGGCCGGTCGGCTATTGGACGCGGGGATGGATCTCCAAGACGAGTTGTACAACGGCGGCGGGCTGGTGCCGACCCATCAACCACTGTTCGGCACCGAGCATTGGCCGAATGTCACGGCAGCTATCAGCGGGATTCTGGAGCGCCACTTCACCACCGCTACGGTTTCGTCGCAATACCAGGCACGCCTGCAAGCGTCCGCACTGTCTGTTCAGTTGGCGGAGGCAATGACCGGATTTGATGTGATGTTGACGCCCATGTGTGCCGGGCAACTGCCCTTGTCTCGCCAGGACGGCACGATCAACGGGGAGTCGACCGCCAACTGGTTGCGTTTCGCTTCCTTGGC
>Ga0209020_1000266_pt1 | contig 68727 bp, 65 predicted proteins | sample PinacodermBB_FD_187298 | JGI IMG/M metagenome (GOLD analysis project Ga0209020, IMG submission 187298) | Host-associated microbial community of the marine sponge Aplysina aerophoba from Gulf of Piran - sponge pinacoderm, lysed by bead... | ecosystem: Host-associated > Porifera > Sponge >... | reverse complement strand
CCCGCCGTGCTGCGCACGGCTCCGGTCGAAATGACGAGGGGGGGGCCGCCGCCGTGCTCCGCACGGCTCCGGTCGAAATGACGAGAGGGGCCGCCCCGGATCAAGTCCGGGGTTCGTCGAAACGACGCGGGGGCCCGTCCTCAGCCCGGGGTCAGGTCGAAGCCGCGATAGCCGTCCGCCGCGACCGCGGCGCAGGTTTCCATGTAGGACGGCATGCCGCCGATATAGGGCATGAACACGCGCGGCTTGCCGGGGACGTTGGCGCCGAGATACCACGAGCTGCAGGAATAGCGCAGCGTCTTCGAGGCGACCTCGTTGCCGTGCTCGACCCACGCGTCCTGGGCGTCGAGGCTTGGCTCGATCCCGCTTATGCCGTTGCCGCGCAAATAGCCGAGACACTCGGCGATCCACTCCACGTGGTGCTCGATGGTGGGCATCATGTTGGACAGCACGGACGGGCTGCCGGGACCGGTGATGGCGAACAGGTTGGGGAAGCCGTTCGACATCAGCCCGAGATACATGCGGGGCCCGGCCTCCCACGCCTCGGCCAGCGCGATTCCGCCCCGCCCGCGTATGTCGATCCGGGCGAGCGCCCCGGTCATCGCGTCGAAGCCGGTCGCCAGCACCAGATCGTCGAAGCGGAATCTTGTGCCGCCGGCGGTCAGCCCGTCGGGCAGGATGCGGCCGATCCCGTCATCGGCCAGCGGCACCAGCGCGACATTGGGGCGGTTGAAGGCGGCGTAGTAGTCGTCGCCGAGGGAGAGCCGCTTGCACCCGATCACGTGCCGGGGCAGGAGCTTCGCGGCCGTCTCGGGATCCTGGACGGTCTCGCGGATCTTGCGGCGGACGAAGTCCTGCGCCCGCCGGTTGGCCGCCTCGTCGAAGCCGAAATCGCGATAGGCGTTGAGGAAGCCGATCCCGCCTTCGTCCCAAGCGCGCGCGAGCGTCTCGCGGCACTCGTCTTCGGACACCGCGAGCGCCGATTGCCGGGCGATCCCCACCGCGAACCCGCCAAAGGTCTTCCTGGCGGCGGCGCGGAGCTCGGGATAGCGCGCCTTGATGTCGGCCTGCTCGGCGGGGTCGAGCGGGCGGTTGTTGGCCGGGACGACATAGCTCGCGGTGCGCTGGAACACCGTGACATGCGCCGCCTCTTTGGCGATTTCCGGGATCGCCTGCACCGCCGACGAGCCGGTGCCGACCACGCCGACCCGCCTTCCGGCGAAGTCGACCGTCTCGTGCGGCCAGCGCCCGGTGTGGAACACCCGGCCGGCGAACTCGTCGAGGCCGTCGAAATCGGGCCGGTTGGCCGCCGACAGGCAGCCGGTCGCCATGATGCAGTAGCGCGCGAGCCAGGCCTCGCCGGTATCCGTCGCGACCCGCCAGCGGGCGGCATCCTCGTCATGGACCGCCGAGACGATGCGGGTGTTCAGCGAAATATCGGGCCACAGGTCGAACCGGTCGGCGACGTGGTTGGCATAGCGCAGGATCTCCGGCTGCGCGGGGTAGCGCTCGGTCCACTCCCAGTCGCGCGACAGGCCGTCGTCGAACTGGTAGCAGTAAAACATGCTTTCGACGTCGCAGCGCGCGCCGGGGTAGCGGTTCCAGTACCAGGTTCCGCCGACGCCGGACCCCGCCTCGACCGCGCGGGCGGCGAAGCCCATGCCGCGCAGCTTGTGCAGCATGTAGAGCCCGGCGAAGCCGGCGCCGACGATCAGCGCGTCGAGTCTGGTCGCGTCAGCCATGGCGGTCCGTCCCCTCTTCGTCATTTCGGCCGTCGCGGTGCGACGGCCCCCTCCGTCATTTCGACCGGAGCCGTGCGAAGCACGGCGAAGTGGAGAAACCTCGTCCCCATCGGCAGGGAGGTTTCTCCACTGCGCGCCTTCGGCGCTCCGGTCGAAATGACGAGTGGGGGAAACGGCCGCGGCCCGGTCACGCCGCCGCGCCCTCCCGCACCGCCGCGCCGAAGGCGCGGAACAGGGCGCGGTTGACCGGGTTGGTCTGCGGGTCGTGCTCGGCATGCCACTGGACGCCGAGCGCGAAGCCGGGCGCGCCGGCGATGCGGATGGCCTCGATGGTGCCGTCCTCGGCCACCCCCTCGACGACGACGCGCTCGCCCGGCTCCAGGATGCCCTGGCCGTGCAGCGAGTTGACGCGGATCGTCTCGCGGCCGAACAGTCGCGCGAAGGCGCCGCCCGGAACCAGCCGGACGTCGTGGCGGTCGGCGAAGACGACGTTCTGGTCGGGATGGATCTCGCCGTTCTCCAGCCGGGTCGCGCGGTGGTTCATGCGCCCGGGCAGGTCGCGGATCTCCGGGTGCAGGGTGCTGCCGAAGGCCACCCCCATCTCCTGGATGCCGCGGCACAGGCCGAGGATCGGCACGCCGCGCCCGATACAGGCCCCGGTCACCTCCAGCGCCACCGCGTCGCGCTCCCGGTCATAGGGTTCGTGGCTCGGATGGGGCTCGACGTTGAAATGGGTCGGATGGACGTTGGCCCGCCCGCCGGTCAGCAGGACCCCGTCGACGGCGTCCAGCAGCGAGCCGATATCGGTGATGTCGGGCGCGCCGGCGAACATCACCGGCAGGGCGTCGGCGACCTCGGAGATGGCGCGCAGGTTCTTCTCGCCGACCAGCTGCGCGGCGTAGCGGTCGTTGACCAGATGGCTGGACCCGATGATGCCGACCAGGGGCTTTGGCATTGCTTCGCTTGCGTCCTCCCGAATACCGTCCGCGCCGCTCAGGCGGCGAAGGGGTCGCGCACCGTCACCGTGTCCTCGCGCTCCGGGCTGGTCGAAAGCAGGGCGACCGGGGCCTCGATGAGCTCCTCGATGCGGCGGATGTACTTTATCGCATCGGCCGGCAGTTCGGCCCAGCTGCGCGCGCCCCTGGTGCTGTCCGACCAGCCGTCGAGGGTCTCGTAGACCGGGCGCACCGTCGCCTGGCCGCGCGCCGAGGCGGGGAAGCGGTCGAGCGGGCCGTCCGCCGTCTCGTAGCCGGTGCACACATTGAGCTCGGCCATGCCGTCGAGCACGTCGAGCTTGGTCAGCGCGATGCCGTCGATCCCGGCGATCCGGATCGCCTGGCGCACCATCACCGCGTCGAACCAGCCGCAGCGCCGCTTGCGCCCGGTGACGGTGCCGAACTCGTGGCCGCGCTCGCCGAGGATCTGGCCGATCTCATTGTCCTGCTCGGTCGGGAACGGCCCCGAGCCGACCCGCGTGGTGTAGGCCTTGGTGATGCCGAGCACGTAGTCGATCGCGCGCGGGCCGAGCCCGCTGCCCGCCGCCGCCTGGCCGGCCAGCGTGTTGGACGAGGTGACATAGGGGTAGGTGCCGTGGTCGACGTCGAGCATCGCGCCCTGCGCGCCCTCGAACAGGATGCGCTTGCCCGCCCGCCTGGCCTCGTCGAGGCGGAGCCACACCGGGGCGGCGAAGGGCAGGATTCGCGGCGCGACCGCGCGCAGCCGGGCGACCAGGTCGTCGCGGTCGAACGGCTCGGCGCCGAGCCCGCGCAGCAGCGCGTTGTGGTGCTCGAGAAGCTGGTCCACGCGCGGCGCGAGCCCGTCCGCGTCGGCGAGGTCGCAGAGCCGGATCGCCCGGCGCCCGACCTTGTCCTCATAGGCCGGGCCGATGCCGCGCCCGGTGGTGCCGATGCGCGCAGCGCCGCGCGCCGCCTCGCGGGCGTGGTCGAGCGCCGGGTGCAGAGGCAGGATCAGGCAGGCGTTCTCGGCGACGCAGAAGGTCGCGGGGCTCACGTCGACGCCCATGCGGCGCACCGCGTCGATCTCGTCCAGCAGCGCCCACGGGTCGACCACCACGCCGCTGCCGACGATCGACAGCTTGCCCGGGCGCACCACGCCGGACGGCAGCAGGCTGAGCTTGTAGATCCGCCCGTCGATCACCAGCGTGTGGCCGGCATTGTGCCCGCCCTGGAAGCGCACCACCACGTCGGCGCGCTCGGACAGCCAGTCGACGATCTTGCCCTTGCCCTCGTCGCCCCATTGCGAGCCGACGACTGCGACATTCGCCATCCGCCCGGCCCCCTAGCCCACCGGAAGCACGCGGCCGGCGCGGCAGTGATGGGTGCAGCCGAGCCGCGCGGCCTCCTGCTCCGGCGCGCCCGCCGCCCCGAGCCCGGCCACGGTGATCCAGCCCTCGGCCCTGAGCGCGCGGCCGGTCTCGGGCGCGGTGCCGGCGGGCAGGAACACGCGGCGCGGCGGCCCGGGCGCCGGTACCGAGCGCAGGATGGTGTCGACATAGAGGGTGACGCCGGTGCCGAGCTCGCCGCCCTCGCCGTTCCCGTTGGCGCCGGTGACGTAGCGCCCGCCGCTGGCGAGCTCGCCGCGCACGCCGTCGGGGAAGACGGTGAAGCAGATCCCGTCATGGTACTCGAAGCCGCGGTTCTCCAGCGGGTCGGCGGCGAGCCTGAGCGCGGGCGCGGCGGCGCGGATCTCGGAGATCACCGCGGCGAGGCGGCGGCGCACCGCGGCCGGGCCGGGCGGCAGGTCGAGCGCATCCAGCGCCGCCTGGCAGCGCTCGGCCGGGCCGGCGGCGGCGAGCAGCGCGCCCAGCGTGTCGGCGAGGCCGCCGCCGAGGGCGGCGATCGCCGCGGCGTCCTTGTGGTCGATCGCCTCGCGCAGCGCCGAATCGCCTGCGAGATCGCGCCCGTGCGCGGCGCACACCGCGGGCGCCAGCGGCGGCATGGTGAGATCGACCGTGATGCCGACCGCGCCGACCAGGGTCAGCGCCTCGGCGGCGAGCACGACGATCTCCGCGTCGGCGCCGGGCTCGTCGGAGCCGATCAGCTCCATCCCCACCTGGGTGAACTGGCGTTCGGGCCGCAGATGGGTGCCGTTGATCCGGAGCACGTCGCCCGAATAGCACAGCCGGAGCGGGCGGGGCGCGTCCTTCAGCCGGCTGGCCGCGATGCGCGCGACCTGCGGGGTGATGTCGGCGCGCACCCCCATCATGCGCTGCGAGGCGGGGTCCATCAGGCGGAAGGTCTCGGACGCGGTGGCGGCGCCGGCGCCCGACAGCAGCCCCTCCTCGAACTCGACCAGCGGCGCCTTGACCCGCTCGTAGCCGTTGAGCTCGAACAGGCCGATCAACCGCTCGACCGCCCCGGACTCCTGCGCGGCGGCGGGCGGCAGCACGTCGCGCAGCCCCGACGGCAGCAGGGCGCGGCGGTCCCCGTCGTTCATCGTCCCGCCCCCGTCAGAAGGTGAGCGCCCGCGCCCGCACCACGCCGGGCAGCGCGCGCACGCAGTCGAGGACCGACGGCGGGATCGTCCCGTCGACCGAGATCAGGCTGACCGCGTTCTCGCGCGGTCCCGAGCGGCCGAGATGGAAGGTCGCGATATTCACCCCGGCGTCGCCGAGGCAGGAGCCGAGCCGGCCGATGAACCCGGGCTCGTCCCGGTTCACCATGTACAGCATCTCGCGGGCGAGCGAGGCTTCGAGGGGGATCCCGTCGAGCTCGACGATGCGCGGCATGCGGTTGGAGAACAGCGTGCCGGCGGCGGTCCGCGTCGCCCGCTCGGTGGTCACGGTGAGGCGGATCAGCGAGGGGTAGTCGGAGCGCCTCGCGTGCTTGGTCTCGGTCACCTGGATGCCGCGCTCGCGGGCGACGATGGGCGCGTTCACGATGTTGACCGAATCGACGATCGGGGCGAGCAGCCCTTCGAGCAGCGCCGCGGTCATCGGCTGCGGGTTGAGCTCCGCCGCCTCGCCCTCGTACTCCACCACGACGGCGCGGAAGCCGGTCTCGGCGATCTGGCCGGCGAGGCTGCCGATCTGGCGCGCGAGGTCCATGAAGGGCGCGAGACGGGCCGATTCCTCGCTTGAGAGCGAAGGCATGTTGACCGCGTGCAGCACCGCGCCGTCGAGCAGGTAGTCGGACATCTGCCCGGCGATCTGGATGGCGACGTTCTCCTGCGCCTCGGCGGTCGAGGCGCCGAGATGCGGGGTGGCGATGACGCCCTCCATGCCGAATAGCGGGTAGTCGCCGGGCGGCTCCTCGGGATAGACGTCGACCGCGACCCCGCCGACATGGCCCGACGACAGCGCATCGGCGAGCGCATCGGCGTCGACCAGCTCGCCGCGGGCGCAGTTGACGATGCGCACCCCGGGCCGGGTCTTCGCCAGCGCCCGGGCGTCGACGATGCCGCGCGTCCGGTCGGTCAGCGGCACGTGCAGGCTGATCACGTCCGCCTTCTCCAGCAGCTCGTCGAGCGCGACCCTGGCGACCCCCAGCCGCTCGGCCCGCTCCGCCGGCAGATAGGGGTCGTGCACCAGCACCTTCATCTTGAGCCCCTGCGCCCGGTCGGCGACCACCGAGCCGACATTGCCGCAGCCGACGATGCCGAGCGTCTTGCCGGCGAGCTCGGTGCCGAGGAACTTGGCGCGGTTCCAGGCGCCGGACTGGGTCTCGCGGTCGGCGGCGGGGATCTGGCGGGCCAGCGCGAACATCAGCCCGATGGCGTGCTCGGCGGTGGTCACCGAATTGCCGAACGGCGTGTTCATCACCACCACGCCGCGCGCGCTCGCCGCCGGCACGTCGATATTGTCGACGCCGATCCCGGCGCGGCCGATCACCTTGAGGCGCCCGCCCGCCTCGATCACCGAGGACGTCACCCTGGTGGCCGAGCGCACCGCGAGCCCGTCATACTCGCCGATCCGCTCGAGCAGCGCCGCCGATGCCAGCCCGGGATCGAAATCGACGTCGATGCCGCGCTCGCCGAAGACGCCGACGGCGCGCTCGCTCAGCTTGTCGGAGATCAGGACCCGGTTCATCGTCGTATTCTCAGGCGGCCACCGGCTCGCCCTGGCGGACCCGCCCCCAGGCCCAGCCCAGCCAGGCGAACAGCGCCTCCAGATCGGCCGTCTCCACGGTCGGCCCGGCCCACAGGCGGAGCCCGGGCGGCGCCGAGCGGTAGCCGTTGATGTCGCAGGCGACGCCTTCGGCCTCGAGCATGGAATCGATGCGCTTGGGCAGGGCGGCCTTGCCGGCGTCGTCGAGGGCGGCGAACCAGGGATCGGCGAAACGCAGGCACACCGAGGTCGGCGAGCGCGTCGCCGGCACCGCGGCGAGGAAGTCGATCCACGGCGTCGCCCCGACCCAGCGCTCGATCGCCGCCATGTTGGCCGAAGTCCGCGCGACCAGCGCGTCGAGCCCGCCGATCTCCTCGGCCCATCTGAGCCCGTCGAGCGCATCCTCGACACAGAGCATCGAGGGGGTGTTGATGGTCTCGCCGGCAAAGATCCCCTCGATCAGCGCGCCCCTGGCGGCGAGGCGGAAGACCTTGGGCATCGGCCAGGGCGGGGTATGGCTCTCCAGCCGCTCGGCGGCGCGCGGGCCGAGCGCGATCATGCCGTGCCCCGCCTCGCCCCCCATCGCCTTCTGCCACGACCAGGTGGCGACGTCGAGCCGGTCCCAGGGGAGGTCCATCGCGAACGCCGCCGAGGTGGCGTCGCAGATGGTGAGCCCCTCCCTCGCCGGGTCGATCCACGCGCCGTCGGGGACGCGCACGCCGGATGTCGTGCCGTTCCAGGCGAACACCACGTCGCGCGAGAAATCGACCGCGGCGAGATCGGGGAGCTCGCCGTATTCGGCCGACAGCACCCGCGCGTCCTCGATCCCGAGATGGTCCACGACATCGCTCACCCAGCCCGCGCCGAAACTCTCCCAGGCCAGCAGATCGACGCCGCGCGGCCCGAGCAGCGACCACAGCGCCATCTCGACCGCGCCGGTGTCGGAGGCGGGAACGATGCCGAGCCGCCAGCCATCGGGCAGTCCGAGCAGGCGGCGCGAGCGCTCGATGACTTCGGCGAGCCGCGCCTTGCCGGCGGGCGAACGGTGCGAACGCCCGACCAGCGCGCCGGCGAGCGCGTCGGGCGTCCAGCCCGGCCGCTTGGCGCAGGGGCCGGACGAAAAGAACGGGCGGGTCGGTCGGACGCGCGGCGCGGCCGGCGGTTGCATCGTCTGTCCAGTCCTCATATTGCGCCGGCGGCGCCCGCGAAGGCGTCGGGCGCGGCCGGCCGGGAAATTAGAAAGCGCGCGGCGGCGCGTCAATCGGGCAGCTCTCCCGTCATTTCGACCGGAGCGAAGCGGAGTGGAGAAACCTCGTCCCCATGGCCCCCCCCTCGTCATTTCGACCGGAGCGAAGCGGAGTGGAGAAACCTCGTCCCCATGGCCCCCCCTCGTCATTTCGACCGGAGCCGTGCGTCAGCACGGCGGCCCCCTCGTCATTTCGACCGGAGCCGTGCGTCAGCACGGCGTAGTGGAGAAACCTCGTCCCCACGGGCAGGGAGGTTTCTCCACTGCGCGCTGCGCGCTCCGGTCGAAATGACGAGGGGGGAGGGTTGGGCAGGGAGGTTTCTCCACTGCGCGCCTTCGGCGCTCCGGTCGAAATGACGAGGGTGGAGCGTGGGGCAGGGAGGTTTCTCCACTGCGCTTCGCTCCGGTCGAAATGACGGGTGGAGCGTGGGGCTGGGAGGTTTCTCCACTTCGCGCCTTCGGCGCTCCGGTCGAAATGACGAGGGGTGCGGGGCGGGGGCTTGCCATCGCACCCGCCTGTGGCATGGTAGCCGCGGCGGGCGATTGGAGGGACCGATGGCGATCACGCTCTACGAACTGGTGGGCCGGGACGATCTCCGGTTCAGCCCCTATTGCTGGCGCACCCGCTTCGCGCTGGCCCACAAGGAGCTCGACTTCGACACCGTGCCGGTGCGCTTCGCCGACAAGCAGGCGATCGCCTTCAGCGGCCAGGAGCGGGTGCCCGTGCTGCGCGACGGCGACCGGGCGGTGCACGATTCCTGGGCCATCGCGTGCTATCTCGACGAGGCCTATCCCGACCGGCCGGCGCTGTTCGCGAGCCCCGCCGAGCGGGCCACGGCGCGGCTGATCAACGCCTGGGCCGACCTCGAGGTAAACCCCAAATTCATCCTGCTGGTGGTCGGGGACGTCTACGACAACATCGACCGGCGCGACCGCGCCTATTTCCTGGAAACCCGGGAGAAGCGGTTCGGCACGACGCTGGACGCGCTGCACGCGGCGCGCGACGAACGCCTGCCGGCGGCGCGGGCGGCGCTCGCCCCGGCCCGGGCGGTGCTGGCCGACCAGCCCTTCCTCGCCGGCGACGAGCCGGGCTATGCGGACTACATCCTGATGGGCACCTGCCAGTGGCTCCGCATCGTCAGCCCGTACGCGGTCATCGCACCCGACGACCCGGTGCTCGAATGGCGCGGGCGCATGCTCGCGCTGTTCGGCGGGATGGCGGCGGACGCGGCGGCGCTGGGTCCCTGAGGCGCGGCGGCGCGGCGCGGCGCCGGGCGACGGCATGACGGAATACGCCCCCCACGTGCTGGTGGTCGACGACGACGACAGGCTGCTCGACCTGCTGCGCCGGTACCTCGGCGGCAACGGCTACCGGGTGACCGCGGCGTCCGACGCGGCCGAGGCGCGCGGCCGGATGCGCTCGATGGCGTTCGACCTCGTCGTGCTCGACGTGATGATGCCGGGCGAGGACGGGTTCTCGCTCACCGCCTGGCTGCGGCAGGTCTCGAACACGCCGATCCTGCTGCTGACCGCGCGCGGCGAGCCCGCGGACCGGATCGCCGGGCTGGAGCGTGGCGCGGACGACTATCTGGTCAAGCCCTTCGAGCCGCGCGAGCTGGTGCTCCGCCTGTCCAACCTGCTGCGCCGCGCGCCGCGGACGGCGCCGGATGCGGTGCTGCGGCTCGGCGACCACAGCTTCCATGTCGAGCGTTCCGCGCTCACCCGGAACGACCGCGCGGTTCACCTTTCGCCGGTCGAGGCGAGGCTGCTGCGGACGCTCGCGCGGCAGCCCGGGGTGACCTTCTCGCGCCGCCTGCTGATCGCCGAGAGCGGCATCGAGGGCGGCGCGCGCACCGTCGACGTCCAGGTCACGAGGCTGCGCCGCAAGATCGAACCCGACCCGCGACACCCGCGCTATTTGCAGACCGTGCGCGGCGAGGGTTACGTGCTGCAGCCCGACTGACCGCGATGCGGGGTTTCCAAAAGCGCCTCGCGCCGCGAACCCTGATCGGCCGGTCGGTGACCATCCTGGTGGTGCCGATGATCGTCGTGCAGGTGGTCGCGACCTGGGCCTTCTACGACCGCCACTGGGACATCGTCACCAAGCGCCTGGTGGCCACGGTGGCGGGCGACGTCGCGCTGGTGATCGAGGGGATACGGGCCTTTCCGGGCGAGGAGAACCGCATCGCCGTGCTGCGCGCCGCGCGGAATGCGGGCATGCGCGCGAGCTTCGCCCCCGGCGCTTCCCTGACCGGCCCGGCGCCGCCCATCGGTGCCGGTATCCGCGACCGCCGGCTGTCAGGGGCGCTCGACGTCCGGCTCCGCCGGCCCTACCACATGGAGACCGGGGGCTACGGCGACTGGATCCGCGTCAAGGTGCAGCTCGCGGACGGCGTGCTCGACGCCTTCGTGAACAAGCGGCGGCTGTTCAACGAGACGACCTACCTGTTCCTCGCCTGGCTGATCGGCACCTCGCTGGTGATGATCGCCGTCGCGGTCCTCTTCATGCGCAACCAGGTGCGGCCGATCCGCCGGCTCGCCGTCGCGGTCGACGATTTCGGCAAGGGCCGCGAGGTCCCCGATGTCAGCCCGTCCGGCGCCGACGAGATCCGCAGCCTGACCACCGCCTTCAACCTGATGCGCGCGCGCATCCGGCGGATGATCGCGCAGCGGACCGAGATGCTGGCCGGGGTCTCGCACGATCTGCGCACGCCGCTGACCCGGATCAAGCTGCACATCGCCCTGCTCGGCGAGGGCCGGCAGCTCGACGACCTCAAGGCCGATGTCGCGGAGATGGAATCGCTGGTCGAGGAGTATCTCGCCTTCGCCGCCGGCGAGGGCACCGAAACGGTGGTCGCCGCCGATGTGGCGCCGATCCTCGACGAGGTGGTCTCCGGCGCGCGGCGAGACGGGGTGACGGTCGACTTCCGCGCGCCCTCCGGGCTGGTCGTGCCGATCCGCCCCAACGCCTTCCGGCGCTGCCTCGCCAACGTGCTCTCGAACGCGGTGCGCCACGCCGAGCGCGTCTCGGTGCGGGCCAGCCGCAGCCGGGACTCGCTCGAGATCGTCGTCGACGACGACGGGCCGGGCATCCCGGAAAGCGCCCGCGAGGACGTGTTCAAGCCGTTCTACCGCATCGACGGCTCGCGCAACCCGGCGACCGGAGGCACCGGGCTGGGGCTGACCATCGCGCGCGACGTGATGCGCGGGCATGGCGGCGACATCAGGATCGAGACCGCGCCGGGCGGCGGCGTCCGCGCGCGGCTGCGCATGCCGGTGTAGGAGGTTCTAGGGGGTGGCCGTCCCGGCCCGCCGGGGGGTGAGCCTGCCCATCAGCCGGTCGGCGCGGGTCAGGTTGCGGTCGAGATGCGCCATCGTCTTCGCCAGGTCGGGCGAATCGTCGCGCAGGAAGACCAACAGGCTGGACATGAACAGCGCGGCCAGCCCGCGCACCCGAAGCTCGCCGAACGGGCCGGAGCCGGCGACCCCCGCGGTCTCCAGCGACCAGGTCATCGAGCGCAGCAGCCGCCTGGTGCCGCAATACCCCTCGCGCGGCACCGTCAGCCCCTCGCGGACGATCGAGGCGAGCGCCGCGCGGTGCGGCCGGAGCGCCTCGAAGCGCCGGGCCAGCACGTCGAACAGGCGGTCGCGCACCGGCTCGGCGGCGGCTTCCTCGTCGGTCCCGCGCATCACCTGGGCGTCGATCCGCGCGGTGAAGGCGTCGAGGATCGCGGCCTTGCTGCGGAACAGGGCGTGCAGCTGGTCGAGCCGGATGCCGGCCTCCCCGGCGATGTCGGACAGCGAAACCCGCCGCCACGGCCGGTCCGCCGCCAGCGCGAGCGCCGCATCGATCACCCGGTCCGGATTGGTTCGCCTGGGCGCAGCCATCGTCGTCACCCTCGCTCATGGGGGTCGCCGAAACCATAGGCCGAAACGGGGGGAATGTTAACCCAGAAACGGGGTGCGGGCGGGGCGAAGCAGGCGGAACGAGTATCGGCTCCCGGTGGAAAAGCGATCAGCAAGCCACTATAGTAGGTTGCAGTCTGTGCGGGAGAGAGTTCATGGCGCAAGCGGCAGCCGATGGGGTGCACGAGCTGGGCAGTCGGGTCAGGGCCCTGGAAGCCCGTATGGACTATCTCGCCACCAAGGAAGACATCGCCGAAGTCAAGGCGCTGATCGCCGCCCTGGAGACCAGGATGCTGCGCTGGCTGGTCGGTACGCTGGGCGTGGCCGCGCTCGGCATGACCGCGAGCGTGGTCGCCACCATCGTCCGCGCGCTGGCGTAGCGGCCGGTCGGGCCGGAGCCGGATCTCCTGTTCAGCCCGCCGCCGGCCTCTGGATCGCGCCCTCGGCGGCGGCCTCGGCGGTCTGGCGGAGCTTGCGGCGCAGCACCTTGTTGGCCGCGTTGCGCGGCAGGGAGTCGACGAACAGATAGCCCTTGGGCCGCTTGAACCCGGCGAGGCCGCCCGCCCGGCAATGGGCGTCGAGTTCCGCCGCCCCGGGCGCTTCGCCGGCGGCGACGACGCAGGCCAGCACCGCCTGGCCCCAGCGCGGATCGGGCAGGCCGACGACGCAGCAATCCGCCACCCCGGGATGGCCGGCGAGCGCGGCCTCGACCTCCTCGGGGTGGATGTTCTCGCCGCCCGAGCGGATCACGTCGTCGACCCGCCCGCGCAGCCTGAGATCGCCGTCGGCCTCGATTTCGACGATGTCGCCCGAATAGTACCAGCCGTCGCGCAGCTTCTCGGCCGTCGCCTCGGGCCGGTTGAGATAGCCCGAGAAGGTCGCGTCCGCGCTGGCGTCGATGATCAGCTCGCCCTCCTCCCCGGGACCCACCGCGTCGTCGGGTCCGCCGCCGAGGCGGACCGCCCTGGTGCGCGAATAGAAGCCCGGGCGGAGCGAGGCCGGGCGCTCGACCGGGTCGGGGTTGTAGAGCGAGCACATCGTCTCGGTGGTGCCGTAGATGTGGCGGATCGCGGCCGGCCAGTGCCGGTCGATATGGCGGATCAGCTCGGGCTCGATGACCCCGCCGCCGAACAGCACCAGCTCGAGCGAGCGCATCTTCTCCGGCGCGTAGCCGGGCGCCCGGGTCATCGCGTGGTAGAGCGTCGGCACCGCGAACATGTAGGTGATCGCGTGGCGCTCGGTCGCCTCGACCGCCGCCGCCGGATCGAAGCCCGTCATCGCGTAATAGGTGCCGCCGAAGGCGAGGGTGACCAGGAACACGCCGTAGAAGCCGATGGCGTGGCTGAGCGGCATGAAGCCGAGCGTCCGGTTGTGCCAGCCATGGCGCAGCCCGGCCTGGGTGGCGAGCCAGAGGACGCGGTGCTCGGTGGTGCGCTGCGCGAGCACCACGCCCTTGGGCAGGCCGGTGGTGCCGGAGGTGTAGAACACGAAGGCGGGGTCCTCGCGGCCGGGTCGCGGCGCCGCGCCGAGCCGCGCCGGATCGCCCCGGCAGGCGGCCAGATCCCCGGCCCCCGCCATTGCGCCTCCCGCAGCCAGGACCGGCGCATCGCCGGGCAGCGCGTCCGCCACCGCGGCGGCGAGCGCCGGGTCGGGCCCGACGACCGCGGCCCGCGCTCCGCCGGCGGCGACCAGCGCCGCGATGTCGCCCGGGCCGAGCCGGTGGTTGAGCAGCATCGGCACCGCGGCCAGGCGCTGCAAGGCGAGCAGGAGGATCGCGTGGTCGAAGCTGCCGGGAAGCGCCGTCGCCACCCGGTCGCCGGCGCCCAGGCCGCGCGCGGCGAGGCCGGCGGCGACGCTCTCGATCTCGGCGATAAGCTGGGCATAGGTGAGCGAGCGTTCCGTCAGGTCGTCGACGATGGCGATGCGGTCCGGGGTCCGCTCGGCGGACAGCCAGACGAGGTCGAACGCGGTCTGCATGGCTTCCCTTCGGCAGCCTGACGCGGTTTCGCGAGTGTCGGTGAAGGGCCGAGCCGGCAAGCCAATCCCGGTTCAGAGTCTACCGAGAGGAGCTTCCATCGCCCAACTCAAAATTTTCCGGCTGTCACCCACCCAATTGCCTTCATCGTTCCATCCCCCTTCGTCAGCAAATATATCCTTACCCAAGGTCCTTTCGTAGTACTCGAAGGCAGCCTGCGCCAAAATACCCGTAAGGAAACCGCATCATGATCGCGCAGAAGCTGGTTGTACCTGCGAATTTTCCATAAACGCCGTACCTTCGCTTCGAACTCGGAATCCGAGTGCCGACGATAGCTCGCGCCGACAATCTTGCAACCTTCGCCAAAACCAAATTCTCGAAGCTTCTTTATCGCCCCTTCAAAGTCATTCCGGAGGTGCCGTGGCAAGAGGTAGGCGATATCGGTGAAGTCGTTATAAATGATTGCCCTATCCAGTACGGTCCCCGGAAAGCCGGGTTCGCGCCCCGGATATCCTGAATATGGACGTATCCATATCCAAACCGACCCCAACAACCACACACAGCCGAACACGGTCGCTGCCCCCAGCATGGAAGGGACATATTTCCTCAACTCTTTCAATCGGTATCGCCCCACAGGGAACATACGGTTTCCTTCAAACGCGATGCAGCCGGTCCACGACGCGCGGTCAGGGACGCGGCATCGGACAGTTGACAAAAGCGCGGAGAACTGTATCGCCGTCTTCCTTCAGGAACAGATATGCGCATGCCGACAAGCCGCAAAAGCCGCGCCCGGGAATGGACAGGTAAAACGGCTTTACCGATTGGGCGGCATTGTCGTCGAGCATTCGGTTGAAGTGTTCGAACACTACTCTTTCCGATTCGTTCACCGAGTTGGGTTCGGGGATCGGCCGCCGCCGGTAGCTGCGTCCGACCACGAAATCGCCCTCGGAGAACCCCCAGCCGCGAAGCGCCTTTACGACCTGGTGGAACCCGGTGGGCAATAGCAATAGCTCCGCCGCATACTCGGTCACCTCCGCGGAAGCCGGAGGTTCGGTCCAGCGAACGGCGCAATCGAACGTGGGAAGACGCGAAGGCCACGCCAGCCAGATGACCGCGCCGGCCCCCGCGATCCCGAGAACCGCGAGCTTTCGTCTCCTCGTCATCCTCATCGAGGCATACCTTCAGAATCGGCATATGACTATGCCTTTTCTGTCAATATATGGGTGCTGCGCCGGGTATTGCCACGCGGTCGTCTGCGCCCATCCCGCTTGCGACGAGACCGGCCGCGAAGGATCTCGACGGTCAGCGCGCCACAAGTGAGCGAGCGCGGGGAGCGGCCGTCGCCGACGGCGATGCGGTCGGCATGGCGCTTCTTCAGCTTGCCGCCGCAGCGGCGAGGCGGGCGAGGCAGGCGTCGCGGTCGGGCGCGAACCCCTCGGCGATCCACCACGCCTCGACCTCGCGCAGCAGCTCTCCGACCGCCGGCCCGGGCGCGGCGCCGAGCGCGATTGCGTCCCTGCCGCCGACGGGGAAGACGGGGCGCCGCCATGCCGCCAGCGCGCGCGCGGCAGACTCGAACGCGGCCTCGTCGCCGCCGCCCGCCCAGGCGATGGCGAGCCCGTCGGCGAACCCCTCCTCGCCCCAGCGGTAGAGCCGGCGGCCGGACGCGGCGGGGTCGGGGTCCGCGATCAGCGCGCCCGAAGCCTTCACCGCCCTGGTCAGACGCGCAGCCTCGGCGCGCGACATGCGGAGGTTCCGGGCGAGGCGGGCGGTATCCGCATCCTCCGCCTCCAGCGCCGCGGCGAGGCGGCGGACCGCCGCGGCGCCGAGGCCGAGCGCCGCCTCGATCCCGACGATCCCGTCGAGCCGCGCCAGCGCGGTCGCGCCGGGGACGATGGGGGCGAGCGCGCCGGCCCGGTCCATCAGGCGGAGCGTCCCGCCCGGGTCGGGTCCGCAGAGGATCTTGCCGAGCTCGGCCCAGACCCGCTCGCCCGACAGGCCGGTCAGGCGCGGCGCGAACTCGCCGCAGGCCGCCATCGCGTCCGGGTCCGGCGCGCCGGTCCCGTAGCGCGCGTGGAAGCGGAAGAAGCGCAGCAGCCGCAGCACGTCCTCGGCCAGCCGCTCGCGCGCCCGGCCGACGAAGCGCACCCGCCCGGCCGCGAGGTCGGCGCGCCCGCCGGTCGGGTCATACAGCGTGCCGTCGGCGTCGAGATAGAGCGCGTTGATGGTGAAGTCGCGGCGCGCCGCGTCGGCCAGCCAGTCGCCGGTGAAGGCGACCACGGCGCGGCGCCCGTCGGTGTCGATGTCGCGGCGCAAAGTGGTGACCTCGAACACCGTCCCCTCGACCAGCGCGGTCAGCGTGCCGTGGGCGAGCCCGGTCGGGATCACCCTTATGCCGCGCGCCCGGAGCAGCGCCGCCACCCGGTCGGGGGTCGCCTCGGTGGCGACGTCGATGTCCCGCACCGGGCGGCCGGCCAGGCTGTCGCGCACGCAGCCGCCGACGAAGCGCGCCGCGGCCCCGTCCCCGGCCAGCGCGGCGAGCAGGGCGCGCGCCGCCGGCGCGGTCATCCACTCCCGGGGTTCGATGCGTCCCGCCGCCTGCAAGGAGACGCCGTTCAGTTGCCGCCGGGGGCGTCGGAATGGCTGCCGGACTCGATTTTTCCGTCGATCAGCCGGGCGGGCTGGTAGACCTCGCCCGGATCGCCGCCGACCAGCAGCGCATAGGCGCCGAGCGTGGCGGCGAGCAGGACCAGCCCGGTGACCGCGAGCTGGGGCACGGGCGCCGCGTCCCAGGCCTTCTTCTTCTCCTCGCCGGGCCGCCGCGGCCGGAACTGGTGCCACAGGTACCAGACCAGGGTGGGCAGGACGAGCGGCAGGATGTAGGTGAGCAGGATCCGCGTCATGGGTGTCTCAACACCTCCCCGAGATTGACCAGGATGCGCGCGGTCAGCCCCCAGATGAAGTAGGAGCCGTAGGGAATGGCGTAGAACTGGCGCTCGACATTGCCGCTCACCCGGGTCTCGAAGCGGTGGTTGGCGGGGTCGACCAGGAAGGCCAGCGGCACCTCGAATATCTCGGCGACCTCATGCGCGTCGGGCACCAGCGCGAGCGGCGGAGCCACCATGCCGACCACCGGGAACACGCGATAGCCGGTGCCGGTCTCGCGCACGCCGAGGCGGCCGAGCACCTCCACCGCGCCGGCGCCGAGGCCGATCTCCTCGCTGGTCTCGCGCAGCGCCGCCGCCTCGGGCGAGGCGTCGCGCTGCTCCATGCGCCCGCCGGGGAACGAGATCTGCCCGGAATGGGATTTCAGGTGCTCGGTGCGGCGGGTGAACAGCACGGTCGGCGCGTCGTCCCGCCGCACGATGGGGACCAGCACCGCCGCCGGCGTCAGCGCCTGGCCGCCATCGGCCGCGCCGTTCGCCGCGACCCGGCCGGGACCGTCCCCGTCGGGCAGGACGCCGGGACCGTCGAAGGCGGCCCGGATGCGGTCGGCGCTCGTGTCGATCACGCGGCCACGCCTACGCCGCCGGGCCGAGCGCGAAGACCGCGCCGCCGCTGCTCACCACGATGGTCGCGCCGTCGGGACCGGATGCCTCCTCGCCGAGCTCGACCAGGTCGTAGAACACCGGGCGCAGGATGAGCGCCTCCAGCCCGTCGCGCACCCTCACATAGGGCGCCGGCGCCCCGGTCCCGGGGTCGGTGTCGACGCGGATCGGGTGTTCGGGGCCGGCGCTCACCATCTCGTCGATATTGGTGCGGAAGCGGATCGTGCGCGCCGCCCCCGCGCCCTCGACGAACATCTCGACCGCGGTGAAAGGCGCGTCGTCGACCGCGATGCGGCACTTCTCGAACGGCGTTTCGAGCCAGTAATCGCCGGACGAGTCGCGCTTGAGCACGCTGGCGAAGAGCTTGACGAGAGGTTTGCGGCCGATCGGCGAGCCGTGGTAGAACCACGTTCCGTCGCGCGCGATTCGCATGTCGATATCGCCGCAGAACTGCTGGGCGGAAGCGGTGCCGATATCGGCCGCGGGTCGCGGTCTGAGAGCGTGCGAGACGCGACGAAGATCGGGTTCGGACATCGTGTGCGTCTGCCCTCCGTGAGGTGCCCGTGCCCAACATGCCAACCGACATCCAGACCGCCGCCGAGACCCCGCCCCGGGCGAGCGAGATCGAGGCTCTCGGCCACCGCATGGCGATGGTGCGCGAGCGCATCGGCCGGGTGATTTTCGGCCAGGAACAGGTTGTCGAAGAGACCCTTATCACCCTTCTCGCCGGCGGTCACGCCCTGCTCATCGGATTTCCCGGTCTCGGCAAGACCCGGCTGGTGGAAACCCTCGGCCGGGTGCTGGGGCTCGACGACAAGCGGGTCCAGTTCACCCCCGACCTGATGCCGGCCGACATTCTGGGCTCCGAGGTCATGGAGGAAAGCGAGTCCGGGCGGCGCGGCTTTCGCTTCATCCAGGGTCCGGTGTTCGCCCAGCTGCTGATGGCCGACGAGATCAACCGGGCCAGCCCGCGCACCCAGTCGGCGCTGCTCCAGGCGATGCAGGAGCAGCGGGTCTCGGTCGCCGGGCGCTACCACCCGCTGCCCCTTCCCTTCCACGTGCTGGCGACCCAGAACCCGCTCGAACAGGAAGGCACCTACCCGCTGCCCGAGGCGCAGCTCGACCGCTTCCTGCTGCAGATCGACATCGTCTATCCCGAGCTCGGCGCCGAGCGCGAGATGCTGATCGCCACCACCGGCGCCGACCAGGCGCCGGCGGAACAGGTGATGACCGGCGACGAGCTGCGCGCCGCCCAGCGCCTGGTCCGCGCCATCCCGGTCGGCGAATCGGTGGTCGACGGCATCCTCGACCTGGTGCGCCGCGGGCGTCCCGACACCTCCGACATCCCGGAGATCCCCGGCCAGGTGGCGTGGGGGCCGGGGCCGCGGGCGAGCCAGGCGCTGATGCTGGCGAGCCGCGCCCGCGCCCTGCTCGACGGCCGGCTCGCGCCCTCGCTCGACGACGTGCTGGCGCTGGCCGGGCCGGTGCTGCGCCACCGCATGGCGGTCACCTTCGCCGCGCGGGCGGACGGGATCGCGGTCGACGACATCATCGCAAGATTGTGCGCACCCCTCGCCTAGACCGGTTCGGCGTCTCTCCCGACCGCGCCGGGCCGGCGCTGCGCCGCGGCGCCGAGGAGGCCGCCGCCCCGATCCCCGAGCTCATGGTCGAGGCCGACCGCATCGCGTCCTCGGTCATCGCCGGGATCCATGGCAGGCGGCGGGTCGGCCGCGGCGACACGTTCTGGCAGTTCCGCCAGTACCAGCCGGGGGACAGCGCGCAGTCGATCGACTGGCGCCAGACCGCGAAGTCGCGCTTCGCCTATGTCCGCGAGACCGAGTGGGAGGCGGCGCAGAGCGTCTGGATCTGGTGCGACGCCTCGCCCTCGATGCGCTTCCGCTCGGATGCGGGATGGCCCGACAAGCAGCAGCGCGCGGCGGTGCTGGCGCTCGCGGTGGCGATCCTCCTGGTGCGCGGCGGCGAGCGCATCGCGCTGCTCGGCTCGGGGCTCGCCCCGGATCAGGGCCGCGGCGCCCTGGACCGCTTCACCGAGCGCCTGGTCCGGGCGCTGGAAGAGGATGCGAGCCTGCCCCCGGTCGAGCCTTTGCCGCGCCACGCCCGGCTGGTGATACTCGGCGACCTGCTCTCGCCGCTCGCCGAGATCGAGCGCACCGTCCGCGACTTCGCCGCGATGGGCGTCGCGGGCCACCTGCTCCAGGTGGTCGACCCGGCGGAGCTGTCGCTGCCCTGGGACGGACGGGTCCGCTTCGAGGGGATGGAGGAGGAAGGCGGGGTGGTGATCGGCCGGGTCGGCAACATCCGCGAGGACTACGCCGGGGCGATGGCGCGGCACCGCGAGGGGCTCGGCGCGATCGTGCGGGCGCTGGGCTGGACCGTCGCCTCGCATGTCACCGACCAGCCGCCGCAGACCGCGCTGCTCGCCCTGCACGCGGCGCTCGCGCCGCCCGAGGGGTGATCGCGTGCCCGGCCTCAGCGCGCTCGGCTTCGCCGCCCCCTGGTTCCTGCTCGCCGGGATCGTCCTGCCGCTGATCTGGTGGCTGCTGCGCGTCACCCCGCCGGCGCCGCGGCTGGTCGCCTTCCCGCCGATCCGCCTCGTCCTCGGCCTGCGCTCGCCCGAGGAATCGCCGGCCCGCACGCCGCTCTGGCTGATCGTGCTGCGCTGTCTCATCGCCGCGCTGATCATCCTGGCGCTGGCCGGCCCGGTGCTGAACCCGACCGCGGGGCTGCGCGGCTCCGGCCCGCTGATTCTCGTCATCGACAATGGCTGGGCCTCGGCGCGCGGCTGGCAGGACCGGGTGGCGGCCTGGAACGCGCTGCTCGACCGGGCGGAGCGCGACAACCGGCCGGTGCGGCTGGCGACCGCCGCGCGGGGGGGCGATGGCGGGCCGGCCGGGTTTTCCGATCCGCTGCGCGCCGACGAGGCGCGCGAGATCCTGCGCGCGGTCGAGCCGCTGCCCTGGGCGGCGGACCACCGGGCGCTCGCCGCCGCCTCGGAGTCGCTCGCGGTCGAGGGCTCGGCCCACACGGTATGGCTGAGCGACGGGATGGAGGGCGCGGCGACCCGGGACCTGGCGCACCGCCTGCAACGCCTCGGCAGCCTCGACGTCGTCGCCCCCGGGGTCCGCTCGACCGCGCTGCTGCTGCGCGGCGCGGGGGGCGATCCCGGCGGCATCGAGGCCGCGGTCGAGCGCGCCGATGACGGGGAGCGCGCCGCGCGCTGGGTTCGCGCGGTGGCCGAGGACGGGCGCGTGCTGGCCCGCGAGCGGGTCGCCTTCGCGCCGGGCGAGCGGAGCCGCATTGTCCGCTTCGCCCTGCCGCCCAGGCTGAGGAACGCCGTCGCGCGGCTGGAGATCGAGGACGAGCACTCGGCGGGCGGGGTCTTGCTGCTCGACGAGCGCTGGCGGCGACGGCCGGTGGGTCTGGTGTCGGGCGACACGGCGGAGGCCGACCAGCCGCTGCTGAGCGCGCTCTACTTCCTGCAGCGCGCGCTCGAGCCGTTCAGCGAGGTGACCCGCGGCACGCTGGGCGAGCTCGTCGCGGAGCCCTTCTCGGTCATCGTGCTGGCCGATATCGGCCGGCTCGGCGGCGAGGAGGCGGACGGGCTCGCGCGCTGGATCGAGCGCGGCGGCGTCGCCGTCCGGTTCTCCGGCCCCAGGCTCGCCAGCAACGCCGACAGCCTGCTGCCGGTCCAGCTCAGGAGCGGCGGCAGGGTGCTCGGCGGCGCGCTCTCCTGGACCGCGCCGGCCAGGCTCGCGCCGTTCGGGGAGGCGAGCCCGTTCTTCGGGCTGGAGGTCCCGCACGACATCCGGGTGCGGCGCCAGGTCCTCGCCGAACCCTCGCTCCAGCTCAACGACAAGACCTGGGCCCGGCTGAGCGACGGCACCCCGCTGATCACCGCCGAACGCCAGGGGCTGGGCTGGCTCGTCCTGGTCCACGTCACCGCCAACACCGACTGGTCCAATTTGCCGATCTCCGGCCTGTTCGTCGATCTGATGCGGCGCATGGTCGATTTGTCGCAGGGCGTGGTCGACGGAAACAGGCGGGCGAGCCTAGCGCCGCTCCAGACCCTCGACGGGTTCGGCGCGCTCGGCGACCCGCCGGCCGCGGCGGCGGCGATCGCGGCGCCGGGCGCGGAGCCGCCGATGCCGGGGCCGGCCTCGCCGCCCGGCTATTACGGCACCGACACCGCGCGCCAGGCGCTCAACCTGGCCGACGGGGTGGCGGCGCCGAAACCGCTCGGCCCGCTCCCCGCGGGCGTCGCGCGGTCGGGCTACCGAGAGACCGGCGCGGCGCTCCCGCTCGCGCCCTGGCTGCTGCTCGCCGCCCTGGCGCTGGCGATCGCCGACACCCTGATCGGGCTGGTCATGCGGGGGCTGGTGCGGCTGCGTCCGCGCGGGCCGGCCGCCGGGGTCGCGGCGGCGGCGGCGATGCTGGCCGTGCTCGCCCTCGGCGGGACCGCGGACGCCCAGTCGAGCGGCCCGGCGCGGACCGGCCCCGACGCGCGGGCGCTGCACGCGACGCTGGAGACCCGCCTCGCCTATGTGATCACCCGCGACCGCGACACCGACGAGATCTCGCGCGCCGGCCTCGCCGGGCTCACCCGGGTGCTGCGCCTGCGCACCTCGGTCGAGCCGGGCGAGCCGCTCGGGGTCGATATCGAGCGCGACGAGCTCGCCCTCTTCCCGCTGCTCTACTGGGCGGTGTCCACGCGCCAGCCGCCGCCCTCGGATCGCGGGCTGGAAAAGCTCAACCGGTATCTGCGCAGCGGCGGCACCATCCTGTTCGACACCAAGGAGCGCGGCGACTTCCTGACCGGCACGCTGGGCGGCGAGGGGGAGGCGGGACGGCATCTGCGCCTTCTGCTGCGCGGCCTCGACGTCTCGACCCTGATCCCGGTGCCGCGCGACCACGTGCTGACCAAGGCGTTCTACCTGCTGAGCGACTTCCCCGGGCGCTGGACCGGCGGGCGGGTCTGGGTCGAACGGCGCGGCGGGCGGCACAATGACGGGGTCTCGTCGGTGGTCATCGGGTCCAACGACTGGTCCGGCGCGTGGGCCGTCGACCGCCTCGGCGCGGCGATGTTCCCGGTGGTCCCGCAGGGCGAGATGCAGCGCGAGATGGCCTACCGGTTCGGGGTCAACTGGGTGATGTACGCGCTCACCGGCAACTACAAGACCGACCAGGTCCATGTGCCGGCGATCATCGAACGGCTCGGTCAATGACCTCGATCGCCTTCGCGCCGCTGTTCGACTGGATCGTGCTCGCCGCCGCCGGCGGGCTCGCGCTGGCGGTGCTCGCGGCATGCGCCCTGACCCGCGCCCGCGGGCTGGGCTGGCGGACCCTCGCCTTGGCCGCGCTGTGGCTCGCTTTGGCCAACCCGTCGCTGGTCGAGGAGGAGCGCGAGGCGATCCCCGACCTGGTCACGATCGTGGTCGACGAGTCCGACAGCCAGAAGATCGACGGCCGCCGCGCGCGCTCGGAAGAAGCGCTGGAGAAACTGACCGCATCTCTGGAGAAGCTCGACGATCTCGATATCCGTATCGTCCGGGCGGGGGCGGAGCAGGGCGCGGTCGCCGGCTCCGGCGAGGGCACACGGCTGTTCGAGGCGCTGGGCCGCAGCCTGTCGAGCACCTCGCGGCGGCGCATGGCCGGGACCGTGCTGCTGACCGACGGCCAGGTTCACGACGTCCCGGGGGCGGAGGACGCGCTCCCCTTCGCCGGGCCGCTGCACGTGCTGCTCAACGGCCGGCGCGGCGAGCACGACCGGATCCTGTTCGTCGACAAGGCGCCGAGCTACGGGCTGGTCGGCTCCAAGGCGCAGATCGAGATCCGCGTCGAGGACGCGGCCGCCGCCGGCGGCCTCGCCCGCATCGCGATCGCGCGCGACGGCAAGCCGGTCCGCCGCCTCGACGCCACGATCGGCGCCGCGCGCACGATCGAGGTCGAGATCGACCGCGCGGGCTCCAACATCTTCGAGCTCGAGGTCGACTCCCGGCCGGGCGAGCTGACCGGCGCCAACAACCGCAACGTGGTCGAGATATCCGGCGTGCGCGAACGGCTCCGCGTGCTGCTGGTGTCGGGCGAGCCGCATCCCGGCGGGCGGGTGTGGCGCAACTTCCTCAAGGCGGACCCGTCGGTCGATCTGGTCCATTTCACCATCCTGCGGCCGCCGGAGAAGCTGGACGCCACGCCGGTGCGCGAGCTGTCGCTGATCGCCTTCCCGATCCGCGAGCTGTTCGAGGTCAAGCTGGAAGATTTCGACCTGATCATCTTCGACCGCTACCGCCGCCGCGGGGTGTTGCCGTCGATCTATCTCGACAATATCGCGCGCTTCGTCGAAGGCGGCGGCGCGGTGCTGGAGGTGGCGGGGCCGGGCTTCGCCTCGGCGCTCAGCCTGTACCAGACGCCGCTTGGCGCGATCCTGCCGGGCGCGCCGACCGGGCACGTGTTCGAGCGCGGCTTCAAGCCGCTGGTGAGCGATATCGGCGAACGCCACCCGGTCACCGCCGACCTGTTCGGCGCGGCTGGAACGCGGTCGCGCTGGGGCCGCTGGTTCCGCCAGGTCGAGGTCGGCGCGGCGCGCGGGACGACCCTGATGCTGGGCGCCGACGAGCGGCCGCTGCTGATCGTCGACCGGGTCGGCGAGGGCCGCGTGGCGCAGCTGCTGAGCGACCACATCTGGCTGTGGGCGCGCGGCTTCGAGACCGGCGGCCCCCATTCGGAGATCCTGCGCCGGCTGTCGCACTGGCTGATGAAGGAGCCGGACCTCGAGGAGATCGACCTCCGCGTGGCCGCCGGACGGGGCGGGCTCACCATCACCCGGCGCAGCCTGGAGCGCGACCACCCGCCGGTCGAGGTCACCGCCCCGTCCGGCGCGACGACCGCCGTCGAGCTCGCCGAGGAAGGCGGTGGGCGGGCGCGCGCGACCCTGCTGCCCGACGAGATGGGGCTCTACCGGGTGAGCGACGGGGAGCGGACCGCGCTGGCCGCGGTGGCGAGCCCGAACCCGGTCGAGTTCGCCGACATGCGCGGCACCGCCGACAGGCTCGCCGGCATCGCCGCCAGGACCGGCGGCGGGATCGCCTGGCTGGCCGACGGCCTGCCCTCGTTCCGCCGCGTGCGGCCGGACCGGCTCGCCTCGGGGACGGGCTGGATGGGGCTGGTCGCCAACCGCGACTACCGGGTGACCAGCATCACCGAGGTGCCGCTGCTGCCGCCTCTCGCGGTGCTGCTGCTGGGGGTCGGGGTGCTGATGCTCGCCTGGCGGCGGGAGGGGCGCTGACCGCTACTGGAACCCCAGCCCGCTGCAGAGCGCGAGCACGATGTCCTGGACGAGATAGACGTCCTTGACCAGCGGCAGCGACACCGCGCCGAGCAGCAGCAGGCCTCCGGCCAGGATGTATTCGCTCTTGCCCACGGTCCTCCGCCGGCCGCCCCGCTCAGGCGCTCTGCCTGAATTTCGGGTCGGTGTATTGCGCGTTGTGCGCCAGCATCATCTTGATCAGGTCGGGCAGCCGGTCCGCGGTCGGCACCGGGTCGGTGTCCCAGTTGCCGTACTCGTCGACCCCGCGGACCAGCGTCGCCGGGCGGCGCTCCAGCGTCGACTTGACGTGCGGCGGGATCAGGAAGAAGGAGTAGCCCACCCGGGTCTCGGTCGAGTCGTTGGGGTAGGATGCGTGCGCGGTGCGCTCGTTATGCATCGAGAACTGGCCCTGCTCGAGCTCCAGGTGGACCGCCTTGGACTCGTCGAGCCCCCGGATGGTCTGGCCGCGGCCGAGCATGTTCTTCTTCTCGCCCGGCGCCTCGCCGGGGGCGTTCTCGTGGCTCTCCTTGTGCTCGTAGCCCACCTCGTGCGAGCCCGGCATCACCCTGAGGCAGCCATTCCCCCGGTTGGCCGGGGTGAGCGCCAGCCAGCAGGTCACCATGTCGTGCGGGTCGCAGCCGAAATAGGCCGAATCCTGGTGCCACGAGACGAACGAGCCGTCGCCCGCCGGCTTCACCCAGAAGCGCGAGCCGAAGGCGAGGATGTTGGGCCCGATGATGTCCTCGGCCGCATCGAGAATGCGCGGCTCGCGGATCAAGTCCCAGGTCTCGGGCAGGCAGAGATGACCCTTGAGCTTGAACACGCCGGGGTTGATCCCCTGGTGATCCTCGAACCGGTTCATCGCGCCGAGCAGATCGTCGCACTTCTCCTTGTCGATACCGTCGATCGGGAACAGGTATCCTTCCCGCTTGAAGAACGCGATCTGATCTTCGGTCAGCACCTTGGGCATTCATTCCTCCGCTATCCGCAGCGCGGTCGCTGCCGCTTGACCGCCCTATTCTAGCGGATTTCCATTCCTGTCAAAATAACCAGATGCCGGGTTTCGCAGCCTTGCCCATGCGATCCATCGGGGTCGCCGCCGCCCTGTCGGCGATATGCCTGCTGGCCGGGGCGTGCGGCGGGGGCGGCGGGTCCTCCTCTCCGGGGCCGCAGGCCGCGGCACCGCCGGCGCCGGAGCAGCCTCAGATGCCGGCGCCGCAACCGCCGCCGGAATCCCCGGAGCCGCCGCCGCAGCAAACGTGCATTCAAACCGCGGATCTCGGTTGCCTGTCACCGCGGGTTTTCCAACAGCGGCGCCAGTCTCTCGAGGAGAACCACGTCGGCACGAACGATTTCGCCAACCAATGGGGGCTGGCCGCGATCCGCGCCGGGCGGGCCTACGCCCAGCTCGAGCTCGCGCACGGCGCCGGCACCGAACCGGGCAGCGGCCACACCGTCGGGCTGATCGACACCGGCATCGACGCCGACCACCCGGTGTTCGCCGGCAAGACGGTGACCGAGCACCTGTTTTCCGGGACTCCCGACGAGACCGGCGAGGAAACCTCCCACGGCACCGCGGTCGCGAGCGTCATCGCCGGGCGGCCCTCCGCCGGGTTCGCGACCGCCGTGGACGCCGCGCGCGGCGTCGCCCGGGGCGCCGATATCGCGATGTTCGCCATCCGCGCCGGGTCGGGCGGCGGTCCCTATGTTCCGATATCGCTGACCGGCTTCGACGACGCCGACGATCGATGGGCGGCCAGAATCACCGAAGTCCTCGGCTGGTCGAACGGCGTGCGGAGCCTCGACTTCGTCAATGTGAGCGTCGGCTTCAAGGGGATCGTCGAGCAGTACGGCGAGGCGGATCTGCGCGCCAGCCTGGGCGACACCATCGCCGCCCTGGCCCAGGCCGGTTCGGCCGACAAGACCGTCTTCGTCTGGTCCGCGGGCAACGGCCACGGGGATCCCTGCGATGCGGCCGACTTCGCCGGCAACGCCGATCTGTGCGTGAACGGCGTCGTCGACGCGCGATCGGTCGAGATCCTGCCGGGCCTGCCGGCGCGCATCGCCGAGCTGCGCGGACACATGGTCGCCGCCGTCGCCGTCGCCCGGGACAGCGACGGCGATGGCTATTACGAGATCGCCTCGTTCTCCAACCGCTGCGGCGTCGCCGCCGACTGGTGCATCGCCGCCCCCGGAGAGCGCGTCCGCGCAGCCTATTTCGGGCCCGACCCGGATGACGGCACCCCGGGCGCCCAGGGCGCGTTCAGCCCCAGCGGCACCTCCTTCGCCGCGCCGATGGTGACCGGCGGGCTGGCGGCGATGAAGCACGTCTTCCGCGGCCAGCTCTCCAACACGACGCTGGTGGAGCGGCTGTTCGAGACGGCGGACAAGAGCGGCATCTACGCCGACCGCGGCGTCTACGGCCAGGGGCTGATGGATCTCGGCGCGGCGACGGCTCCGGTGGGCGAAACCGCGGTCGCGCTCGGCGAACGCGTCGACGGCCCGGGCAGCGCCCTGCCGGGAAGCCGCCTCGCGCCGGGGAACGCGATGGGGGACGGGCTCGCGCGGGCGTTCGCGGGCCACGAGATCGCGGCCTTCGACACGCTCGGCGCGCCGTTCTGGTTCCCGCTCGGCGACCTCGCCGGCGATGTCCCGCGCCCCTCCGCCCTGGCGCGGCTGCGCGGGCTCATGGCGCCGCGCGAGGATGGCGGCGCGCCCCCGCTGCGCCCCCGCCTCGCCCCGCTGACCAAGGACGGGCGGTTGAGGCTCGGCGTCCTGCGGGCGCCGGCCGGCGCGGATGGCGGGCATCTCGCCCTCGCCGGACCCGCCCTCGCCCTCGGCGCGGCGGATGGGGGCGCGCTCGGCATGGTCGCGTTCTCGACCGAGGGCGTGGCCGGGCGGCACCCGACATCTGGCGGCGCGCTGTCGTGGCGGCCGGCGGGCGCGCGGCTCGGCCTCACCGGCGGCTGGGTGGCCGAGCGCGAGACGGTGCTGGGCGGCGGCGCCTCCGGCGCCTTCGGCCGGCTGTCCGGCGCCTCGGCCTTCGCCGGCATCGAGGGGGGCGCTGCCATCGGCGCCTGGCGGCTCGGCGCCGGCGCCGAAATCGGCACCGTCAGGGCGGCGGCGCGCGGCGGCATGATCGCGAGCGTCTCGCCGCTCGCCACCAGCGCTTTCGCCGTCGAAGCGGAAAGGACGCTGGCGAACGGCGCCGGGCTGCGGGTCTCGCTGGCCCAGCCGCTCCGGGTCGAGACCGGACGGGCGCGGCTCGCGATCCCGGTCGGCCGCAGCCGCGACGGGCGGGTGCTGCGCCGGCGGCTCACCGCCGGTCTCGCACCCAGCGGCCGGCAGATCGATGTCACCGTCCGATGGCATCGACCCCTCGCCGACGGCGGTGAGCTCGGCATCGGCGCCGGATGGACCCGGCAGCCGGGGCACGACGCCGCTTCCGGTCCCGAACTCAGCCTCCTCGCCGGCTGGCGCCACGCCTTCTGAGGCCGGCGCGACCTCCGCTCCGGCTGAATCCGATCCGTGCGGAGGCTTCCATACCAAAACAGATATGATACGGTTTCGGTATGGATATGTTCTTTGGCGTGCAACCTGCCCGTCCGGGGCCCGGTCGAACCGGGCGGCGCCTGGCGGCGGGGATCGCGGCGCTTGCCGCGCTGGCTCTCTCTGGCTGCAACGGCGGGGGCGGCGACGGGAGTTCGAGTGGCCCCCTCTACAACCAGTGGGGGCTGCGCACGATCAAGGCGGATCGCGCCTATGACCGGCTGGAGGCCATCCACGGCGACGGAACCGCGCCCGGCAGCGGTCAGACACTCGGCGCGATCGACACCGGCATCGACGAAGACCACCCTATGTTCGACGGCAAGTCGGTGATCGAAATTCCGCTGGGAAGCGCCACCAACGAGACGGGGAACGAAGTTTCGCACGGCACCGCGGTCGCAAGCGTGATGGCCGGAAACCCGAGCGATGCCTACGCCGCGGAGCTGAACGCCCCGCGCGGCGTGGCCTGGGGCGCCGATATCGCGATGTTCTCGGTCCCGCTGGGCAGGCCCGGACCGTTCTACAACCCGATCCCGCTATTCGGTCTGCGCAGCGTGGACAATCGTCGGGCGTCGATGGCGACCGCGGTGACCGGCCGGACCGGCGGGGGCCGGACCATCGATTTCTTGAACATGAGCTTCGGCTACCCCGGCATCATCGAGCAATACTCGGAGCACGAGCTCAGGGCCAATTACGGCGCCGCGATTGCGGCGCTGGCACAGGCCGGTTCGCCCGACAAGACCGTCTTCGTGTGGGCCGCCGGCAACGCCCACGGCAGGGACTGCGACCCGGCGGATTTCGCCGGCGACCCCGATCTCTGCGTCGACGAGAAGGTTGTCGCCAGTTCGGTCGACATCGATGCGGGACTGCCGGCGCGGATCCGCGAGCTGCGCGGGCATGTGATCGCTGTCGTGGCCGTCGGCCGGGACGGCCGGATCGCCTCGTTCTCCAACCGCTGCGGAATCGCCGCCGACTGGTGCGTCGCGGCCCCGGGGGTGGGAGTCCGCGCGGCCTATTTCGGGCCCGACCCGGATGACGGCAGCCCAGGTGCCCAAGGCGCCTTCAGCCCCAGCGGCACCTCCTTCGCCGCGCCGATGGTGACCGGCGGGCTGGCGGTGATAAATCACGCCTTCCGCCGCCAGCTCCCCAATACGGATCTGGTCAAGCGGCTGCTCGATACGGCGGACGACAGCGGCATCTATGCCGACAGAAGCATATACGGCCAGGGGCTGCTGGACCTGGGGGCCGCCACTGCTCCGGTCGGCACCGTCACGGTCGCGCTCGGCGGCCGGGTCGCCGGCCCGGGCAGCAGCCTGGCGGGGACGCGCTTTACCGCGGGCGGTGCCCTGGGGAGCGGGCTCGCGCAGGCTCTCGCCGGCCACGAGATCGCCGCCTTCGACTCGCTGGGCGCGCCGTTCTGGTTCCACCTCGGCGACCTCGCGGGCGCGGCCCCCGCCCGCCCGATGCTGGCGCGGCTGCGCGCCTTCGTGGCGCCCGGGAAGGACGATCCCGGGCCCGGCGTGCTCCGGCCCCGCTTCGCCGCGCTGACCGCCGGCGACCGGTTGAGCCTCGGCGTCCTGCGAGCGCCGAATTCCGGCGCCGGTCATCTCTCGCTGGCCGGCAGCGCGCTCGCGCTGGGCACGGCGGAACGGGACGGGCTGCGCGTCACCGCCTTCTCGACCGAAGGGATGGGCTGGGAGAGCCCGGCATCGGGCGCCGCGCTGTCGTGGCGGCCGGGCGGCGGCAAGCTCGGCCTCACCGGCGGCGTGGTGGGGGAACGCCAAACCATGCTCGGCAGCACCGCCGCCGGCGCCTTCGGCCGGGTTTCCGGCGCGTCTGCCTTCGCCGGAATCGAGGGGCGTGCCGCCATCGGCGCCTGGTCGATCGGCGCCGGGGCGGAGCTCGGCACGGTCCGGGCGGCGACAGGCGGCGGGATGATCGCCGGCGTCTCGCCGCTCACCACCAGCGCCTTCGCCGTCGCCGCGGGGCGGACGCTGGCGAACGGGGACGGCATAGAGGTCTCGCTGTCCCAACCGCTCCGCGTCGAGGCCGGGCGCGTCCGGCTGTCGGTTCCGATCGGGCGGAGCATAGACGGGCTCGTGCAGCGCCGGTCGCTGTCGGCCGGGCTCGCACCCGGCGGACGGCAGATCGACATCGCCGCGAGCTGGCATCGGACCCTCGCCGGCGGCGGTACCGCGAGCGTCGGCGCCGTGTGGACCCGGCAGCCGGGCCACGACGCCGCTGCCGACCCCGAGCTCAGCCTGCTCGCCGGCTGGCGCTACGCCTTCTGATCCCGCGCCGTTCGGATCGCGCGCCAGATGCGTTCGGGCGTCGCCGGCATCTGGACGTGCTCGACGCCAAGCGGCGCGAGCGCGTCCACCACCGCGTTCATCATCGCCGGCAGCGCGCCCACCGCGCCGGCCTCGCCCGCCCCCTTGACGCCGACCGGGTTGACCGCCGTCGGCAGCTCGTTGAACGCCGCGACATAGGACGGCAGATCGTCGGCGCGGGGCATGCAGTAATCCATGAACGAGCCGGCGAGGAGCTGTCCGGTCGCCGGATCGAATGCGACATCCTCCATCAGCGCCTGGCCGATGCCCTGGGCGAGCCCGCCATGGATCTGCCCTTCCAGCAGCAGAGGGTTGAGGATGGTGCCGAAATCGTCGACCACCGCGTAGCCCGCGATCTCGACCGCGCCGGTCTCGGGATCGATCTCGATCTCGGCGACGTGGCAGCCGTTCGGGAAGGTGAGCGCGCCCGGCCGGAACATCGCCATCTCGTCGAGCCCGGGCTCGATGTCGAGCGGCAGGTCGCGCGGCGCATAGGCCGCCCGGGCGATGTCGGCGATGCCGACCGAGCGGTCGGTGCCGGAGACCGAGAAGACCCCGTCGGCGAAGTCGATATCCTCTTCCGCCGCTTCCAGGAGGGCGGCGGCGATGATCCTTCCCTTGTCGACGATCCTGTCGGCCGCGAGCGCCACCGCGGAGCCGCCGAGCGCGGCCGAGCGGGACGCGAAGGAGCCGCGCCCGAAGGTCACGACATCGGTGTCGCCGGAGACGAAGCGCACCGCGCCCGGTTCGAGGCCCAGCCGGTCGCAGGCGATCTGGGTGAAGGTGGTCGCATGGCCCTGGCCGTGATGGACCGAGCCCACCATCAGCGTCGCCGTGCCGCTGGCGTCGAAGCGGATCTGCGCCGCCTCGATCTCCAGCCCGGCGGCGCGGTGGACGGTGTTGGAGATGCCGATGCCGCGCAGCTTCCCGCGCGCGGCGGCGTCTTCCCTGCGCGCCGCGAAACCCGCATAGCCGGCGAGCGCCAGCGCATCGTCGAGGTTCCTTTCGAAATCGCCGCTGTCATAGGTGAAGGTGAGCGCCGTCCGGTACGGCATCGCATCGGCGGGGATGGTGTTGCGCCGGCGGATCTCGGCCGCATCGAGACGCAAGCGCCGCGCCGCCTCGTCGATCAGCTGCTCCAGCACGGTCGAGGCCTCGGGCCGCCCCGCGCCGCGATAGGGCGAGGTGCAGAAGGTGTTGGTGAACATGCCGGAGACCCGGACATGGATCGCCGGCGTGGTGTAGGTGCCGGCCAGCGTGCCGAGATTGACCACCGGCGGCAGCGGCCCGCGCAGCGACAGATAGGCGCCGAGATTGGCGAAGCTCCGGCAGCGCAGCGCGAGGAACCGCCCGTCGCGGTCGAGCGCGAGCGCGGCGTCGGAGACGCAGTCGCGCGCCGAATCGTCGCTCACCATGCATTCGCCGCGCTCGGCGCTCCACTTGACCGGGCGGGCGAACTTTTTCGCGGCCCAGAGGACCAGCGCGTTCTCCGGGTAGACGTTGCTGTAGAGCCCGAAACTGCCGCCGATATCGGGCGCGATCACCCGCATGCGGGTTTCCGGGATGCCGAGCACGGTGCGCGCGAGATGCATGCGGAGCAGATGCGCCTGCTGCACCCCGGTGCGCAGCGTGTAGCGTTCGAGCGAAAGGTCGTATTCGCCGATGCAGCCGCGCGGGCCGAGCGGGGCCGCGGTCACCCGGCTGATGACGAAGCGGCGCTCGACGACGAGGTGGGCGGAAGCGAAGCCGGCCTCGACCGCTTCCCGGTCGCCGTCCTCGTGGAAGAAGCACTCGTTGCCGGGGCAGCCGTCCCAGAGCTGCGGCGCGCCCGGGTCGCCCGCCGCGGCGGGCGAGACCACCGCGGGCAGCGGCTGGTAATCGACCGCGATCCGCTCGGCCGCGTCGCGCGCCAGCGCCGCGGTCTCGGCGACCACCAGCGCCACGTAGTCGCCCACCACGCGCACCCGGTCGCACGCCAGGATCGGGCGCGGCGGGCGGTACATGTCGCCGCCGTCGCGGCGGAACCGCTTCTGGTCGCAGGGCAGGTGGCCGAGCCCGTCGGCCTCGCAATCGGCGCCGGTCAGCACGCCGAGCACGCCCGGCATCGCCTGTGCCGCACTTGCGTCGATGGCACGGATCCGGGCATGGGCGTGCGGCGAGCGCAGGATGAAGGCGTAGGCCTGGCCCGGCAGGTCGAGGTCGTCGACATAGCGGCCGAGCCCCTTGAGCAGCCTCGGGTCCTCGAGCCGGGACACCGGCTGGCCGATCGCGAACTCCCCCATTGGCCCTTCCCCCTTGCCGAGCGCCGCCGATGGTCGTCAAATCGCCGGGCGCGGGCAAGGAGGCGGGGGTTGCAAGACGCCGCCCGCGCACCCATCTCGCCCGGGGAAGGCGATCGCCGACAAGGGAGGAATGCGGCATGGGCACGTCATCGATCATCAACCGGGCGGCCGGCGCGCTGCTCTCCGCCGCGCTGCTCGGGGGCGCGGCCGGCGCGGCCTCGGCCGCCACGGCGGTCGCGACCTTCGCCGGCGGCTGCTTCTGGTGCGTGGAATCCGATTTCGACAAGGTTCCGGGGGTGCTGGAGACCGTGTCCGGCTATACCGGCGGCACGGTGGAGAACCCGACCTACGAGGCCGTCACCGAGGGCAATACCGGGCATTACGAGGCGGTCCGTATCACCTACGACCCGGCCAAGGTGAGCTACGAGGAGCTGCTCGACGTGTTCTGGCACAGCGTCGATCCGACCGACGCCGGCGGGCAGTTCTGCGATCGCGGCGACAGCTACCGGACCGCCGTGTTCTTTCACGACCCGGAGCAGAAGCGCGCGGCCACCGCCACCAAGAAGGCGATCGACGATTCGGGCGTGCTCAAGGGTTCGATCGTCACCCCGATCCTGATGGCCAAGTCCTTCTACCCTGCCGAGGACTACCACCAGGAGTATTACGTCAAGGACCCGCTGCGCTACCGCTTCTACCGCTTCGGCTGCGGACGCGACAATCGCCTGCGCAGCCTCTGGGGCAAGGAGGCGCTCAGGGGGATCAAGGAGAAGTAGGGGGTCTCGCGGCCGGTCAGACGGGTTCTTCCGGCGCCTCGCCGGCCAGCATCGCCTTCACCCGTTCGAGAACGGCGACGGCCCGGTCGCGCGAGACCGTAGGGAAGTCATCGAGAATCGCGTCGAGCGGGTCGCCCGCCTCAAGATACTCGATCAGGATGCGCACCGGAACCCGCGTGCCGGAAAACACCGGGGCGCCGCCGAGAATGTCCGGGTTGCTCTCGATCGGGCCGTCGCTCATCGCCGTCCGCTCACCCCGCCTTCACATCCGTCCTGGCGAAGTCCTCGCCCTTGTAGAGCAGCGTCTCGCCGGTCGTCTCGGCGAGCGCGTAGGCGAAGCAGTCGCCGAAATTGAGCGCCGCCGGGTGGTTGCCCCGGCCGAAGCGCCGCCACGCGCGCCGCGCGGCCTGCATCTGTTCGACCGTGACCGGCACCAGCTCGATCTCCGCCCGTTCCAGCTGCCGTTCCAGCGCCTGGCCGACCGCCGCGCCACCCCGGCTCTCGGCGACCATGGTGGCTTCCAGCACGTTGGCGACCGACATGCGGCGCGGCCAGTTGGCGGCAAGCGCGTCCTCGAACCGCTCGGCCTCCGGTTCGCTGAACAGCATCGCCAACACCGCGGAGGTGTCGACGATCACCTGGGCAGCCCATGCTCGTCGTAGAGGAAATCTCCGTGCTCGACGGCGGATGGGCCGGGCCCGAGATGCTCGGCGCAGCTCTCGGCGATGGCGCGGAGGTCGCGAATGAGCGCCTCCTTGTCGCGCGCCCGCTTCTCGCGCTCCAGGCGTTCGCGGAGCGCGACGGTGATCGCCCCGGTCTTGGTCTCGCCGGTCAGCTCGGCGAGCTCGGCGGCGAGGCGGCAGGTCTCGGCGTTCTTGATGTTGAGGCTCATCGCGGACCCCCCAGGGTAGACGATGCGAGGCCTTTTCTACCCCATGCCGCGCGGCCCGGCAATGCGCGTGCCGGCGGCTTGCGCGGGCCCCGGTTTCGCGATAGGGCAACGGGCGGGAGCAAACGATGACCGCAACGATCGCCGAAATCGAGACCGTGCAGGTTTCCCTGCCGACGCGCCGCGAGCACAAATGGACCGGGCTCACCGAGCCCATCGGCGGCTACATCCTGGTCCGCATGACGGGCGGCAACGGGCTCGTCGGCTGGGGCGAGGCGCCGGCGCTAAAGGACTGGGGCGGCGATTACGGGCGCTATTTCGGCGAATCGCCGGCCACCGCGCGGCTGGTGATCGAGACCTATCTGGCGCCCGCCGTCGTCGGGCTGGACGCCGCCCAGCCGGCCCCGATGCACGCCGCGATGGACGCCGCGGTCAAGGGCTACCCCTACGCCAAGGGCGCGGTCGAGATGGCGGCCTACGACCTCGCCGGGCGCAGCTTCGGGGTACCGGTCCACCGCCTGCTTGGCGGCAAGCTCAGGGATTCGGTGCCGATCACCCATTCGATCGGCCTGCTCGCCATCGACGAGGCGGTCGAGGAATGCCGGGTCGTCGTCGCCGAGGGCATCAAGACGATCAAGATCAAGGTCGGCGTCGATCCCGAGCGCGACGTCGAGATCGTGCGCCGCATCCGCGAGGCGGTGGGCCCGGCGACCCGGCTCTGCGTCGACGCCAATTGCGGCTACGCCACGCCCTACGAGGCGGTCAGGATCATCCGCCGGATGGAGCCCGCCGGGCTGATCTATGCCGAGCAGCCGGTCGAGGGGATCGACGGGCTGGCCGAGGTGCGGCGCGCGATCGGCGTGCCGCTGATGGCCGACGAGAGCGCGTGGAACGCGCGCGACGTGCTGGAGATCGCCGAGCGCCGCGCCGCCGACATCGTCTCGATCTACACCACCAAGCCGGGCGGGCTTTTTCGCGCCATGCAGGTCGCCGCGGTGGCGCGGGCGGCGGGGCTGATCTCCAACGTCAACGGCTCGGTCGAGACCGGGGTGGGCAATCTCGCCAACCTCCAGCTCGCCGCCGCCGCCGAGCCGGTGACGCTGAGCTGCGTCGTCCCGGTCTCGATGCCGGCGGAGCACCGGAAGGGGCGCATCGGCGGGGTCTACTACACCGACGACCTGATCTGTGCCCCGCTCGCCCATGTCGACGGCGCGGTGCCGGTGCCGGACGGGCCCGGCATGGGGGTCGACATCGACGAGGCCAAGATCGAACGCTACCGGGTGGAGCCGGGCGATGCGTGAGGCGGTGCTGGCCCGCCTGCGGGCGGAGATGGAACGGGCCGGGCTCGACGCGGCGGTCGCGGTCTCGCCGGAGAATTTCGGCTGGGTCGCGGGCTTCGTCGTGCCCTCGCAGCCGATCATGCGCTGGCGCCACGCGATGGCCATCGTCGGGCACGCGGACACCGCCTATGTCTGCGTCGACATGGAGGAGACCACGGTTGCCGGGCGGGCGGGCGCGGTGCCGGTGCGCGCCTGGGGCGAGTTCTCCGACGACGCGATGGCGGTGCTCGCGGACGAGCTCTCCCGCCTCGGCTTCGCCCGTATCGGGATCGAGCTCGACTACCTGCCGGCGGCCGATTTCGCCCGCCTGCAAGCGGCGATGCCGGCAGTCGAGTTCGTCGCCATCGACGCGGCGCTGGACGGCATGCGGCGGATCAAGACGCCGGAGGAAATCGACCTGTTGCGCCGGCTGTCGCGGATTTCCGATCGCGCGATCGGCGATGCCTTCGCCGCCGTCTCGCCGGGCGATACCGAGATGGACCTCGGCGCGGCGCTCACCCGCGGCGTCTACGAACAGGGGGCCGAGCAGTTCCGGCTGATGATCGTCGCCACGGGCCCGCGCAGCGAGCTCCCCAATGTCGGGCCGACCGACCGGGTGCTGCAGCCGCGCGATGTCTGCCGGGTCGAGATCTTCTCGATGATCGGCGGCTATCACGCCGGCGTCTGCCGCACCGCGGCGGTGAGCGAGCCGCCGGAGCACGCCGAGCGGATCTGGGCCAATCTGGTGGGCTGCAAGCACATGCTGCTCGACATGATCCGCCCGGGCGCCGTCGCCAGCGACATCTACGCCGCCTTCCTCGCCGAGTTCGGCAAGCTCGGCCTGCCGCCCATCGCCTTCGTCGGGCACGGCATCGGGCTGAATTTGCACGAGGCGCCCTATCTCGCGGCGCATGACGACACCGTGCTGGAGGCCGGCACGGTGATGGGCTTCGAACCGCTGGTCTACCGCACCGGGCACGGCTACGGCATGCAGCTCAAGGACATGGTGGCGGTCACGGAGGGCGGCGCCGACCTCCTGTCCGACGCCACCGACAACGACCGGCTGATCGTCATCGGCTGAGCGAGCGGACCAGATCGAGTGCCGCCGCCTCTCCCGCCGCATCGCCTGCGATCAGCAGCACGATTTCCTCTACCCCCGCGGCGCGGTACCCGGCGATGCGCGCCGCGCAGTCCCCGGGCGCGCCGCAGACGCCGAACGCCTCCACCGCCTCGTCGGGGATCAGCGATGCGGCCGCGCCCATGTCGCGCCGCGAAATGGCTGCCTTCACCGCGTCGCGGTCGATCGTGATGCCGGAGCCGGCGACGCTCGGCGCGACGAAGTCGTTGCGCATCATGAAGGCGATCTTGGGGCGCAGGCGCTCGACCGCCGCCGCGCGGTCCGGATCGACCGCGATATAGACATACGCGGCCCGCCGGAGCGCCGCCGGGTCGCGCTCCGCTTCCCTGGCGCCGGCTTCGACCATGGCGAGGGATCGGGCGCAATAGTCGACCGTGAGCCCGGCCGACAGCACCACCCCGTCGGCGAGCGCGCCGGCGAGGCGCAGCATCCTCGGCCCCATTGCGGCGAGGTAGAGCGGGATCGGCTCGGGCGGCAGGAAGGCCATGCGCATGCCGTCGAGCCGGAACATCTCGCCGCGATAGGCGCCCGGCTCGCCGGACCAGAGCTGGCGCAGGCAGGCGATGAACTCGCGCATGGCGGTGAGCGGGCGTTCCAGCTTCGCCCCGGCCTCGGCGAGGAACATCGGGTTGCCGGAGCCCAAAGCGAGCGCTACGCGCCCGGGCGCGGCCTCGGCGATGGTCGCCATCGCCATCGCGACCGAGACCGGCGACCAGAGATAGGGGCTGATCGCGGTCGGCACCACCCTCGCGCGCGCGGTGCGGAGCGCAAACGCGGTGCAGGAGACGAGCGACTGGCGGTAGCCCAGATGCTCGGCCATCCAGAGCCCGTCCGCGCCCGCCTCCTCGGCCCGGCGGGCGAGCGCGAGCGCGTCGGCGAAGCTGGCGAAGCCGTCGAAGCTCACCCCGAAGCCGCTCATCCCTCCTGCACCAGGCGGTGCAGCGCCGCCGCATCGAGGCCGGCGATCCCCATCCGTTCGAGGGTCAGCCCTTCACCCGCATAGTCGATCCCGGTCGCCGCCGAGAGCAGCGCGACATGGGCGTCGATGGTGGGCGTCGGCACGCCCGCCAGCCGGCCGAAGGCGGCGAACGGCACCAGCCCGTAGCCCACGTCCTCGTGCACGTAGCGGTGGTCGAGCGAGGGCGGGCTCCGGAGCGTCGCGTTGGGCGCGCTCTCCCGGCAGGCGCGCGAAATCGAGCCGCTCTCCATCGCCTCCCTGGTGGTGAGGCCGGCATTGCGGAAGATTTCGAGGAAGGGGGTCGCCGGCACCTCCAGCGCGCGCGCGACGGCGAGCCGCTCGGCGTCGATCCCGGCTGTCACCCGTCCGACCGCATCGGTCACCCCTTCGCGGTAGAACAGGAAGTCGCCGCCGGTCGATTCGATCCACCCCGCATTGAGCAGCATGCCGGGCGGGTGGAAGACGGCATTGATATTGGCGAACCCGGTCTCGAGAACGCTGGAGGCGGGGCGGATCTCCGGGAACAGCGGCGCGACCGCTTCATGCAGCCGCGCCGTCGCGCCGCCCGGGAGCGCCGCGAACATCAGCGACCTGGTGTAGCTGTAGATGCCGACGCTGGCCGGCGCCTCGATCCGGCTGATGAAGGTGAGCGTCACGGTTTCGCAGGTCTCGAGCGGGGCGTCATGCCCGGCGCGGCGCATCTCGGCGCGGAAATGGAGCCCGCCGCCGGTATGGCCGGGGTCGAGGAACACCGGAACCCCCTCCTCCAGCACCCCGGCGAGGCGCTCGGCGTACCACGCATGCGCCACCGAGGGGACCACCAGCATGACGAGGTCGGCGCCGGCCGCCGCCTCGGCCACGTCGGTGGTGAGCAGCGCCGGCATGTGGCGCCCGTCGAAGACGCCGCGCGCGTCGATCCCGCCATTGTCGCGGATCGGCTGGAGCGCAGCCTCGCGCCGCGCATGCAGCCGGATTTCGAAGCCGCGGCGCGTGAGGTCCGCGGCCGCCGCATAGCCGCCATGCCCCGCCCCCATCACCGCGACAGTCCGGATGTCCATCGGCCGATCTTGCGGGCGCGGGCTGGCGCGGGCAAGGGCGTCCTTCGATATGCGCCCTTCGGGCGCTACTCAGGAGGAGGACGTGGTGTGGGGCTCAAGACCCTCCTCGTCCCGGGCAGGCGCGCCAGCGCCGTATCGCAGGACGCCCGGTGGCGGCGCGCCGCCGGTTTGGCTACATTCGCGGCCGATGTCCGAGGCCCTGCAGAGATCCAACCACCGGAGCGAAGCCCGCGCGCTGCTGGCCGAGGCGATGGCCTACGATCCGGCCCTTGCCGCGCGCTATCGCAGCGAGGGGCTGTGGCGCGACGAGCTGCTGACCGACTGGCTCGACCGCACGGTCGCGGCGACGCCCGAGGCGACCGCCATCGTCGGCACCGGGGAGAGCCTCACCTTCGCCGAACTCGCGGCGCTGAGCGACCGGCTCGCCGCCGGGTTCCGCCGGCTCGGCATCGGCATGGGCGACGTGGTGGGCGTGCAGCTCCGCAACGGGCCGTGGTGGGTCGCGATCCACCTCGCCCTGGTGCGCATCGGCGCGGTGATGACCGGCATCCATCTCACCTTCCGCGAGGCCGAGTGCGAACGGGCGCTCGGCTTCGGCGAGGCCGTCGCCATCGTCTGCGAAAGGGCGATGGGCGATTTCGCCATCGCCGAGACCATGCTGGCCCTGAAGCGGCGCCTGCCCGCGCTCGAGCATGTCGTCGTCGCCGGCGGCGGGCCGGACGGGACGATCGCGCTCGAATCGCTCCGCGACGAGCCCGGGCCGGTCGCCGAACGGGCGGACGCGTCGGGGCCGTTCATCATGCTCTACACCTCGGGCTCGACCAGCCGGCCCAAGGCGGTGCCGCTCAGCCACAACAATTTGCTGACCAACGCGCGGGGCAGCGCCGGGGTATTCGGCATCACGGCGGAAGACCGGATCATGGCGGCCGGGCCGTTCGCCCATCTCTATTCGCTGCACGCCCCGCATTTCTCGCTGCTGACCGGCGCGGCCCAGGTGATCCTGCCGACCTACGACAAGGCGGCCTTCGTCGACCTGGTGGAGACCGCGCGGCCGACGGTGATCTTCGCCGTCCCCGCCCACGTCCTGCCCTGCCTCGCCGAGGGGCTGATGGACGGGCGCGACTGGTCCTCGGTGCGGCTGCTGTCGATCGCCGGCGCGGCGGTGTCGGGCGAGCTGGTGCGCGCGCTCGACGCCAGGCTGCCGAACGGACGGGTGGTCCAGCTCTGGGGCATGACCGAGATGCAGGCCGGGCTCTATACCCGCCCCGACGATCCGGTCGATTTCCCGGCCGAGACCTGCGGGCGGCCGAGCCCGGGCACCGAGATCCGCATCGCGTCGGGGGACGGCGAGGCGCTGCCGCAAGGCGCGGAGGGCGAGCTCCAGGTGCGCGGCGCGTCGGTCTTCCCGGGCTATTTCCGCGACCCCGAGTCGAACGCCGAGGCGTTCACCCGCGACCGCTGGTTCCGCACCGGCGACCTGGCCGCGATCGACGCGCACGGCAACGTGGTCCTCAAGGGCCGCATCAAGGACACGGTCAACCGGGGCGGTGTGAAATATTCCACGCGCGAGGTCGAGGAGCTGCTGCTCGACCACCCGGAGATCGACCAGGCGGCGATCGTCCCGGCGCCGCATGCGCGGCTGGGCGAGATCGGCTGCGCCTTCGCGGTCGCCCGCAACGACGGCGCGGTGACGCTGGACGGGCTCTGCGCCTGGCTGCTGGAGCGCGGCATCGCCAAGTACAAGCTGCCGGAACGGCTGGAGCTGGTGGCGGACATGCCGCTCGGCCCGTCGCGCAAGATCGACAAGGAGGCGCTGAAGGCGATGGCGGCGAGGACCCCGGCGAACGAGGCGGCGCAATGAACCGCGAGGACCTCCGCGGCCACCTGCTCGCCGCGCCGTTGGACGCGCTGGCGGCGGAGGCGGTGCGGCTGCGCGATGCCGGGTTCGGGCACACGGTGTCCTATTCGCGCAAGGTGTTCGTGCCGCTCACGCGGCTCTGCCGCGACGTCTGCCATTACTGCACCTTCGCCGCCCCGCCGCGGCGCGGCGTCGCCGCCTATCTCTCGCCCGACGAGGTGCTGGCGATCGCCGAGGCCGGGCGGGACGCCGGCTGCAAGGAGGCGCTGTTCACCCTCGGCGACAAGCCCGAACTGCGATATCGCGCCGCGCGCGAGGCGCTGGCGGCGCTGGGCTTCGCGACGACGATCGAATACCTCGTCCACGCGGCGCGGCTGGTGTTCGAGGAGACCGGGCTCCTGCCGCATGTCAACCCGGGCGTGCTGAGCCGCGCCGATATCGCGGCGCTGCGCGAGGTCTCGGTGTCGCAGGGGATCATGCTGGAATCCCTGTCGCCCCGGCTGGCGCGGCGCGGCGGCCCGCATTTCGGCTCGCCCGACAAGCGGCCCGAGCCGAGGCTGGCGACGCTCCGCGAGGCCGGCGAGCTCGCCGTCCCCTTCACCACCGGCATCCTGATCGGCATCGGCGAGACCCGGGCGGAACGCCTCGATGCGCTGTTCGCCATCGCCGATATCCAGCGCGAGCACGGCCACATCCAGGAAGTCATCGTGCAGAACTTCCGCGCCAAGCCGGGCACCCGCATGGCGGACTCGCCCGAGCCGGCGCCGGAAGAGCTCGCCTGGACGGTCGCCGCCGCGCGCCACGTCCTCGGCCCGGCGATGAGCATCCAGGCGCCGCCCAATCTGAGCGCGGACACCTATCCCGATTTGATCGCCGCCGGGCTCAACGACTGGGGCGGGGTCTCGCCGGTCACCCCGGACCACGTCAACCCGGAAGCGCCGTGGCCGGAGATCGACTCGCTCGCCCGGCAGAGCGCCGCCGCCGGCAAGCTGCTGGTCGAGCGCCTGGCGGTCTACCCGGCCTATGCGCTCGATGCCGGGCGCTGGGTCGATCCGGCGCTCGCCCCCGCGGTGCGCAGGATGATCGATTCGGAGGGGTTCGCGCGGCCCGACTTCTGGGCTCCCGGGGTCGCCGAAGACCCGCCCGTGGACCGCGAAATCCGGGCGCCGGCGATCCGCACCGACGACCTCGCGCCGATTCTCGACCGCGCTGCCGCGGGCGCGCGTCTGGAGACCGGCGAGATCGTCGAATTGTTCGGCGCGCGGGCCGGGCGGTTCGATGCCGTGGTCGCGGCGGCGGATGCGATCCGGCGCGAGGTGTCAGGCGATGTCGTGACCTATGTCGTCAACCGCAACATCAACTACACCAACATCTGCACCTATGCCTGCCGGTTCTGCGCCTTCTCCAAGGGGCGGTCGAGCGCCGGGCTGCGCGGCACCCCCTACGACCTCGACCTCGACGAGATCGAGCGGCGGGTCGCCGAGGCCTGGGAGCGCGGCGCCACCGAGGTCTGCCTGCAAGGCGGCATCCATCCCGACTATACCGGCGAGACCTATGTGGCGATCGCCCGCGCGGTGAAGCGGGCCGCGCCCGACATGCACGTCCACGCCTTCTCGCCGCTGGAGATCAGCCAGGGCGCGGCGACGCTCGGGCTGCCGGTGGACGCCTTTCTCGAACGCCTGGTCGATGCCGGGCTCGGCTCGCTGCCGGGGACCGCGGCGGAGATCCTCGATCCGCCGGTCCGCCAGATTCTTTGCCCCGACAAGCTGGGCGTCGACGAGTGGCTGTCGGTGATCCGCACTGCGCATCGTCTGGGGCTCAGGACCACCGCGACCATCATGTTCGGCAGCGTCGAGGGGCCGGCCTCGTGGGCGCGGCATCTGGGCGCGGTGCGCGACTTGCAGGCGGAGACCGGCGGGTTCACCGAGTTCGTGCCGCTGCCCTTCGTCCACATGGAGGCGCCGATCTATCTCCGCGGCAAGGCGCGCAAGGGGCCGACCTGGCGCGAGGCGGTGCTGATGCATGCCGTGGCCCGGCTCGCGCTCAACCCGCTGATCTCCAACATCCAGGTGTCCTGGGTGAAGATGGGGCGCGCGGGCGCGGCCTCCTGCCTCGATGCCGGAGTCAACGATCTGGGCGGCACGCTGATGAACGAGAGCATCTCGCGCGCCGCCGGCACGACGCACGGCCAGGAGCTGCCGCCCGACGAGATGGACGCGCTGATCGCGGGAGCCGGGCGCCTGCCGCGCCAGCGCTCGACGGCCTACGGACCGGTCGGCGCGGCGCGCATCGCCGCCGGGCGCGACGCGGCGCCGCTCGAACCCGTCGCGGCCGCGCGGTGAGCGATCTCCCCGTCATCGCCATCGTCGGCGGCACCGGGGCCGAGGGCACCGGGCTCGCGGTGCGCTGGGCGCGCGCCGGATACCGGGTGATCGTCGGCTCGCGCTCGGCCGGGCGCGCCGCGGCCAGCGCGGCGGCGCTCTCCGAACACGGCGCGGTCGAGGGGGCGGCCAATGCCGACGCCGCCGCGGCGGCCGACATCGTCGTCGTCACCGTCCCCTTCGCCGCCCAGCGCCAGACCGTGAGCGACATCGCCGGGGCCGCGCGCGGCAAGATCGTGATCGACGTGACGGTGCCGCTGGTGCCGCCCCGGGTCGCCCGGGTGCAGCTCCCGCCGGAGGGCTCGGCGGCGGCCATCGCGCAAGCGCTCCTCGGCGAGGAGACCCGCGTGGTATCGGCCTTCCAGAACGTCGCGGCCGACCACCTCGCCGATCCCGGCCACGAGATGGACTGCGACGTGCTGGTCTGCGGCAATTCCAGGGAGGCACGCGCCGCGGCGGTGACGCTGATCGAGGCGGCCGGCCTACGCGGCATCGAGGCCGGGCCGCTCGACAACGCCGTCGCCGCCGAGGCGCTGACCTCGGTGCTGATCTGGATCAACCGGCGCTACGAATCGCCCGGCTCCGGCATCCGCATCACGGGGCTGCCGGGAGACGATCCCGGGTGAGCGCCGCCGCGCCCCGGCTCGAAATCGTCGCGCTCGAAGGCGTGCCGGATATCGCGGCCGGCGACGATCTGTGCCAAGTGGTGCTCGATGCCTACGCCGCCAGCGGCCTCGCCCCGGCGGCGGGCGACATCCTGGTGATCGCCCAGAAGATCGTCTCCAAGGCGGAGGGGCGGCGGGTCGACCTCGACGACGTCTCGCCCTCGCCGCGGGCCGAGCGGCTCGCCCGGGAAACCGACAAGGACGCAAGGGTGATCGAGCTGATCCTCGCCGAGTCCGAGCGGGTGATGCGGGTCCGGCCCGGGCTGATCGTGGTGCGCCACCGGCTCGGATATGTGCTGGCGAATGCGGGGATCGATGCGTCCAATGTCGAGGATGGCGGCGACAGAAGGGTGCTGCTGCTGCCCGAGGACCCGGACGGCAGCGCGGCGGCGATCCGCGCCGAGATCGGGCGGCGCAGCGGCGTCGCCCCCGGGGTGATCGTCGCCGACAGCCTGGGGCGCGCCTGGCGCCTCGGCACCGCGGCGACCGCGCTCGGCGCCGCCGGGGTGACGGCGCTCGCCGATCTGCGCGGCAGGCCGGACATGTTCGGCCGCCCGCTGACGGTCAGCGAGGTCGGGCTCGCCGACCAGATCGCCGCGGCGGCGGCGCTGGCCATGGGCGAAGCCGACGAGCGGCGCCCGATCGCGCTGCTGCGCGGGCTGGCCGCGGCATCCGACGCGGCGCGCGCGGCCGACCTGATCCGGCCCCGCGAGCTCGACCTGTTCTGCTGACCATGGCGGGCAGGATCGTCGCGCTCGCGGGCGGCGTCGGCGGCGCCAGGCTGGCGCGCGGCCTCGCCGGCGTGCTCGATCCGGAAGGCCTGACCGTGGTCGTCAACACGGGCGACGATTTCGAGCATCTGGGCCTTCCCGTTTCGCCCGACCTCGACACGGTGATGTACACCCTCGCCGGGCGCGCCAACCCGGACACCGGCTGGGGCGTGGCGGGCGAGACCTGGTCGTTCATGGAGGCGCTGGCCGATCTGGGAGGCGAGACCTGGTTTCGGCTCGGCGACCGGGATCTCGCCACCCATGTCATGCGCCGCCGGATGCTGGAAGACGGCAAGACCCTGTCGCAGGCGACGGCGGCGCTCTCGGCGGCGCTCGGCATCCGCCACCGCATCGTGCCGATGAGCGACGCGCCGGTCCGCACCATCGTCGAGACCGACGAGGGCGTCCTTCCCTTCCAGGACTATTTCGTCCGCCGGCAATGCGAGCCCCGGGTCTCCGGCTTCCGCTTCGACGGGATCGAGGCGGCCCTTCCCTCCCCCGGCTTCGCCGCCGCCCTCGCCGACGAGGCGCTCGAAGCGGTCGTCATCTGCCCCTCCAACCCCTATGTCAGCGTCGCGCCGATCCTCGGCATGGCGGAAATCGGCTCGTTTCTCGATGCGCGCCGGGTCCCGGCGGTGGCGGTCTCGCCCATCGTCGGCGGGCGGGCGATCAAGGGGCCGGCGGCGAAGATGATGGCGGAGCTCGGCGCGGAGACCAGCGCGCTCGGCATCGCCCGGCATTACGGCGCGCGTATCGACGGCATGGTGATCGACGAATTGGACGCGGCCCTCGCCCCCGCCATCCGCGCGCTCGGCATCGCGGTCCATGTCGCGCAGACGGTGATGCGGGGCGAGGCCGATTCGCGCGCGCTGGCGGAGCGGACGCTGGCCTTCGCCGCGAGGCTCGCGCCGGGACGATGACGGTCTCCGCCATCGTCCCGGTCCGGTCGTTGTCCGACGGCAAGCGCCGCCTCGCCGGCGCGATGGACGATGCCGCGCGCGCCGCGCTCAACGAGGAATTCCTGGTCCGCACGCTGGCGCTCGCCGGCGCGCTTCCCGGCCCGACGCTGCTGGTGAGCCCGGATGAAGCGGTCGCCGCGCACCCGGCCGCGGCCGATGCGGTGCTTGTCGAAGACCCCGGGCTCGGCCTCAACGCGGCGGTCGAGGCGGGACGCGAGGCGGCGCGGCGGCTGGGCGCGGCGCGCATCGTGGTCCTGCCGAGCGACCTGCCGACCGCGCGGCCCGACGACGTGCTGGCGCTGGCAAATGCGGCGAGCCCGGTCGCCGTCGCGCCGGACCGGCACCGCCGGGGCACCAACGGGCTCGCGCTCGACGCCGGGCTCGACTTCGCCTTCCGCTTCGGGGCCGGCAGCTTCGCCGCCCACATGGCGGAGGCCGCACGCCTCGGGGTCGCGGCGCAGGCGCTTGACAACCCCGGGCTCGCGCTCGACATCGACACGCCGCAGGACTGGCGCGACTGGCGCGGCCGCGGCTGATGCGCTATTGCCGCGGCGTCCGCGCGCAAGGGAGAAACCGATGCATTACGACTACGTTCCGCTGTCCCAACGCCAACCCCTGCGCTGGCCGAACGGGGCGCGGCTGGCGCTGATCCTCACCTTCAACCTCGAATACTGGGATTTGACCAGGGACACCGCGGGGCCCTACTACGCCGGCGGTCCGGCGATCCTGCCCGATCCGCTGCCGGGCAACGTGCCGGACTATCCCAACTTCACCTGGCGCGAATACGGCCAGCGGGTGGGCATCTGGCGGCTGATCGACATCTTCGACCGCGCGGGCGTGCCGGCGAGCTGCACGATGAACGCCAAGATGGGGCTGGAGCGGCGCGCGGTGATCGACGCCGCCAACGAGCGCGGCTGGGAGCTGGTCGCCCACAACTACGTCCAGACCGACCTTCTCACCAACTATTTCGAGGACCCGGACGGGGAGCGCAAGATCATCCTGGACACGCTCCGGGTGTTCGAAGACGCGGTCGGCCGCCCGGCCAAGGGCTGGCTCTCGTCCTCGCTGCGGTGCAACGCGAGCACGGTCGAGACCATCGCCGAGCAGGGGCTGATCTATACCAACGACTTCATGAACGACGACCAGCCCTATCTGATCCACACCGCGAGCGGGCCGGTGGTCTCGGTGCCCTATTCCAACGAGGTCAACGACTTCACCATCTATCTGCGCCGCGGCATGACCAACGACCAGGCCTTCGCGATGCTGAAGGACCAGTTCGACGAGCTCTACCGCGAGGGCGGCGACAGCGGCCGGCTGATGAATGTCGGCATCCACCCGCATGTCTGGGGCCAGCCCTTCCGGGTGCGCGCGCTTCGGGAGTTCCTCGACTACGCCAAGGGGTTCGAGGGGGTGTGGTTCGCCAAGCGGGAAGAGATCGCCGAGTGGTATCTCGACAACCACGAGAGCCATATCGGCGGGGCGTAAGGGCGCCCTGCCGCCGGGACGGGTGGACCCCGATACCGCTCGGGACGTCCCGGCCGGATTGCGAATGGCTCCGTCAAGCCGGCCATCTGACAACCGTGGATTATCCTGTAGATTCGTCGAATGCGCGTGCTGGTTGTCGGAGCAAGCGGGTTCATCGGCTCGGCGGTGGTCGCGGCGCTCTGCCGCTCGGGCGTTGAGACGCGATGCGTCGTGCGCAATGTCGAGCCGTTTCGCCGCCGCTTCCCCGAGACCGATGCGCGGGCTCTCGACCTGACCTCGGCGGACGCGCTGAGCGCGGATCGCTGGGCTGTCCTGCTCAACGGGATCGATGCGGTGGTCAACGTCGCCGGCGTTCTCCAGCCGCGCCGGGCGCGTGAGGCCTGGGCGGTTCATCGCGATGCCCCGGATGCCCTGTTCGGCGCCTGCGAAAGCAAGGAGATCCGCCGCGTCGTCCACGTCTCGGCCGTCGGCATCGAGGACACCGAAACGGTCTATGCCCGCTCCAAGCGCGCCGGCGAGGAATCGCTGACGGCGCGCGACCTGAACTGGACGGTGCTGCGGCCCGCCGTCGTGGTCGGGGACGGCTCCCATGGCGGGTCCTCGCTGCTTCGGGCGCTGGCCGTCATGCCCTTGGTCACGCCGGTGATCGGCGACGGGACCACGCCGATGGACGTCATCCACAAGGACGACCTCGCGAGCGGGATCGTCAACCTCCTCCGCAGCGGCGCGGGAATTCGCGCGGTCCTGGAACCCGCCGGCCCCGGTCGGCTGAGCCTTGCCGAGGCGGTCACCGCCTATCGAAACTGGTTCGGCCTGCGTCCCCGGCCGACGCTCGGCGTGCCGAACTGGCTGGCGACCGCCGTGGCGCGGTTCGGCGACGCGACGCAGATGCATCCGATGACATCGACCGCGCTGGCCCAGTTCCGCGCGCGGCTGACGGGCGACGCCGCGACATTCGCCGAAATGGCCGGAGTGCGGCCGGTCAGCCTGGCGAACGCCCTGTCGGCCCGCCCGTGCGAGAGCCAGGATCTGTGGCACGCGCGCCTGTTCCTGCTGAGGCCGCTGGTTCGCCTCGGCCTCGCCCTTCTCTGGCTGGTCTCGGGCCTTGTCGGCGTGTTCTCCGATCCGGCGCTCTATGCGCCGCTCCTCGGACCGTTGGCGGACACCCCCGGCCGGGCAATGGCGATCGGAGTCCTTGCCGCCGCGATCGACCTGGCGATCGCCCTGGCCCTGGTTCTCGGATGGCGGCTGAAGGCGATGGCCTGGGTGCAGATCGCGGCGATCTCCGCATACACGCTGGGGCTCAGCGCGCTCGCCCCGGCGATGTGGGGGGATTTCCTGGGCGGCCTGCTCAAGAACCTGCCGGTCTTGATCCTCGTCCTCGTCCATCGCGTCCTGGAGGAGGAACGATGAGCGAGCCCTATCTGTGGATCAAGTGGATCCACTTTCTCAGCGGCATGCTGCTGTTCGGCACCGGGCTTGGAACCGCGTTCCACATGTACGCGACCCACCTGAGGGGCAACGTGGCGGCGGTCGCCGCGGCCGCGCGCAACACCGTGCTGGCCGATTGGCTGTTCATCGCGACCTCGGGCTTCATCCAGCCCGCTTCCGGTCTGGTCATGATCCATCTCTCCGGTCTCGACTACCTGGAGAGCTGGCTGGTCGCGACCTATGTCCTGTACGTCATCGCCGCGGGCTGCTGGATCAGGGTGGTGTTCCTTCAATATCGCATGCGCGCCCTGGCGGATGTGGCTCTCGCATGCGCCGACCCGCTTCCTCCCGAATATTACTCGGCGATGCGGCTCTGGTTCGCCCTGGGCTGGCCGGCCTTTGTCGCATTGCTGATCGTCCTTGTCCTCATGGTCATGAAACCGGCCCTCTGGTAGCCCGGCGCGGCTCGCGGTCGCAAGGCATCGCGCCCGGGGCTTGCGGAAGCGGCCGTCGGTCCGGGCTCGATCCGGTGCCTCGCGGCGACCTGGATCGAGGCCGTGAGGACGTGGTGGTGCCCCTACCCGGCGCTCGGCAGGCGCGCGAGAAAGCGTCCGAGGTCGACGGCGACGCGGTCGTGGGTGCCGCGGACGAAGGCGCGGCCGGCAGCCTCTCCGGCGACCTCGAAGCGCAGCCGGCGGCCGTCCACCGCGACCACCCGCGCCTCCAGCCTCACCCGGCGCCCGGCCGCCACCGGCGCCAGCCGCTCGAGGTCGAGATGGACGCCGACGCTCGCCTCGCCCGGCCCGTATCCCGGCTTCATCGCCTCGTCGCAGGCGATCTCGCAGAACAGGGTGAACCACGGGTCGGAGAGGAAGGGAAAATCGGGATAGCCGTTCCCGGGCCCGCAATGGCGCGATTCGACCAGCACCTCGTAGCACCCGCGCATGCCGACCGCGTAGCCGCCCACCGGGCTACCCGTCCGCCGCGGCGAGCAATGCGGCGCGGTCCTCGATCGCCCACAGCTGGGTGCCGGTCATCGCCGTCCCGTCGCCGTCGCGGGCCTCGACCTCGAGGGTGACCTCCCGCCCGTTCACCGCGGTCACCCGCGCGGTCGCCTCGATCCGGGCGCCGGGGGGCGATGCCTTGAGATGGGCGAGGGTGGAGCGCCGCGGCACCGCGAGCTCGTCCTCCGCGAGCCCCCGGGCAACGGCGCGCCGGGCGGCCAGCGCGCAGAAATGCGCGAGCGTCGGGGTGGAGAGCACGCGCACCCCGGGATTGCCGGCGGCGTGCGCGGTGTGGCGCTCCTCGACAACGACCGCGTAGGTGGCGACCGCGCCCGGCTCGGGCATCAGCCGGCCTGCCGGTAGCGGATCAGCCCGTCGGCCTCGCCGTCCATGCGGACCAGCGTTCCCTCGCTCACCAGGTAGTGCAGGTGCGACAGCGCCTCGCCCATGGCGAAGGCGATCTGGTGGTTGTCGAGCTCGCGCTTGAACAGCACCGGGATCAGGTCCAGCGCGGTGCGCGGCTCGGCGCAGAAATCGCGCGCGATGTCGAGCCGCTCGCGGTGATGCTCCTGGAGGTAGTCGAGCCGTTCCAGCAGCCCGTAGAAGGGGCGGTTGTGCGAGGGCAGCACGAAACACTCCCCGGGGAGGTGCCGGAAACGGTCGAAGCTCTCGACGAAATGGCGCAGCGGGTCGCCCTCGGGCTCGGCGAACCAGACGCTGATATTGGTGGTGATGCGGGGCAGCACCTGGTCGCCGGCGATCAGCAGCCTGAGCTCCGGGCAGTAGAGCGAGGCGTGCTCGGGCGAATGCCCGCCGCCGACGATCACCTGCCATGTGCGCCCGCCGATGTCGAATTCGCCGTTGTGCCAGATGCGCCGCACCCGGGACGGCACCGGCGCGGTCCAGCGCCCGAAATTCCCCACCCCGGCGCGGTAGGCATCGACGCTGTCGTCGTCGAGCCCGTTCATCCGGAAGAACTGCATCCAGCCCTCGACGTCGTGGGTCACGTCCTGCGTCCAGGCGAGATGGGCCTGCAGCCATTCGCCGTAGGTCATCCACAGCGCGGTGCCGTACTCCTCCTGCAGCCAGCCGGCGAGGCCGAGATGGTCGGGGTGGAAATGGGTGACGATGGCGCGCTTGAGCGGGCGGCCGCCGAACCGCTTGAGCACGGCCTGCCAGTGCGCCCTTACGTCGTCGCCGTTCCACCCGGTATCGACCACGGTCCAGCCGTCGCCGTCCTCGATCAGATAGAGGTTGATGTGGTCGAGCGCGAAGGGCAGCGGCATCTTGAGCCAGTGGATGCCGGGCGCGACCTCCAGGGTCTCGCCGTATTCGAGGTCTTCATGGGGGTAACGCGGCTCGCTTGACATGGCTGTGCTCCGAAATCTGGGGACCGCCGGCACGGGAACCCGCCGTTGGCGGGGCGTCCGCGTCCGGAAATGCGCGCATTCGGGAGGTCGGCGGCGGCCGGAAACTAGCAGCGGCGGGCGCGGGCGGCAACCGCGCGGCTTGCGGCCCCGGGAGCCCTTCTCCTAGACTTGGACCGGGCAAGAACAGCGAGGCCCCGGCATGGACACCATCGAACAGGGCGCGGGCCAGACCCGGCTCCCCGAGCTCAAGCGGAACGCCGCCACGCGGGACATCCTGGCCCACGCGGCGCGCCAGGCTAAGCAGCGCAATTTCGACGACTACCTGATCGTCGATGTCGACGCGCATCACTTCGAGAACCAGTCCTGGGGCGAAATCATCGAATACATCCCAGACCCGGTGATCCGCGACATCGCGTCGAATTTCGGCGGCGGCGGCGACGGAAGGGGAGAGGTCAACACCGGCATCATGCAGGCGAGCGGCTGGCCGCTGCACCAGAGCGTCGGCGGCCGGATCCCGCACGAGCCGGGGGTGCTGGAGCCCGGCGAGCCCGGTATCCAGCGCGATGTCAGCCTGGTCCGCCGCGCGCTGGAAAGCTTCGGCATCGACTACCAGGTGATCTTCCCGACGCCGATGCTGGCGCTCGGCCTGCATCCCGAGCTCGACGTCGAGATCGCGCTGTCCAGGGGCTACAACCACTGGGTGACCGACCGCATATTGTCGGCCGACGAGCGGATCAAGTCGCTGCTCTATCTGCCCTTCAACGATCCGCCGGCCTGCGAGGAGATCGTCGAGCGCTACGGCGACACCAGGGGCGTGGTCGGCTTCATGGTCACCTCGGTGCGCTACAAGCCGGTGCATCACAACGCCTATATGCGGCTCTACCGGATGATCGAGGAGCGCGGGCTCACGCTCGGCTTCCATGCCGGGCCGAACTGGGGCGGCGACGGCTATGTACGCCAGCTCAACCGCTTCCTCACCATGCACGCGATCTCGTTCTCGCTGTGCAACATGGTGCATCTCGCCAACTGGGTGATGAACGGGCTGCCGGAGCGCTTCCCGAACCTGCCGGTGGTGTGGATCGAGAGCGGCATCGCCTGGCTCTCCTTCATGATGCCCCGGCTCGACAACGAATACCTAATGCGCTCGTCCGAAGCGCCGGCGCTGAAGCGCATGCCGAGCGAATATATCGGCGAGATGTACTACACCTCGCAGCCGCTGGAGCGCACCAACATGAAGCTGCTGGAGGCGACCTGCGACGCGTTCAACGCCTCGACGCAGATGATGTATTCCTCGGACTGGCCGCACTGGGACTTCGACGCGCCGAGCGTGATCTTCGACCTGCCCTTCCTCGACGAGGAGGCGAAGCGCAACATCCTCGGGCTGACCGCGAAGCGCGTGTTCGGCATCCAGGACTAGCCTGCCGGCCGTGGACAGGGCGCTCGCCGACGGCTTCGAGATATCGCGCCTGACGCGGGACTTCCTCGACGACCCGTTCCCGACCTACCACGCGCTCCGCCGGCACGCGCCGGTGAAGACGATGGCCGACGGCTCGGTCTTCCTGACCCGCTACGCCGACGTGACGGAGGTCTATCACGACGCCGCGCGCTACTCGTCGGACAAGACGGTCGACTTCCGCCCGGCGATGGGGGAGACGCCGCTCTACGAGCACCACACGACGAGCCTGGTGTTCAACGACGCGCCCTACCACACGCGGGTCCGCAAGCGCCTGATGCCGGCCTTCACCCCGCGCGCGCTCCGGGCGCTCCAGCCGCGCGTCGAGGCGGTGGTCGACGCGATGCTGGACGACATCGCCGAGCGCGGGTGCTGCGACCTGATCCGCGACCTCGCCTCGGCGCTGCCGGTCGAGCTGATCGGCGACATGCTGGGCATCCCTCGTCCCGAACGGGCGCCGCTCCGGGGCTGGTCGCTGGCGATCCTGAGCGGCCTCGAACCGCGGCCGACACCCGGCCAGGTCGCCGACGGCTCGGACGCGGTGGACGAGTTCAAGGACTATCTGCGCAGCCTGGTCGCGCGGCGGGTGCGGGATGCGGGCGACGACGACGCGGAAGTCCTGTCCAAGCTGATCGGTCCCGACGCGGACGGCGAGGCGCTGAGCGAGCTCGAGCTGCTGCACAACTGCATCTTCCTGCTCAACGCGGGGCACGAGACGACGACCAACCTGATCGGCAACGGGGTCGAGGCGCTGCTTCGCTTCCCGGGCGAGATGCAGAGGCTGCGCGAGAACCCGGGGCTGATCGGCACGGCGGTCGAGGAGTTCCTGCGCTTCGAGAGCTCGAACCAGATCGGCAACCGGCGGCTCGCGGTCGACGCTGCGCTCGGCGGTGCGACGCTCGCCGCCGGCACCTATGTCCACTTGTCGATCGGGGCGGCCAACCGCGACCCCGCCGAATTCCCCGACCCCGACCGGCTCGACGTGTCGCGGACGCCCAACCGCCATCTCGCCTTCGGCGCCGGGGTGCATGCCTGCGCCGGCATGTCGCTCGCCCGCATGGAGGGACGCGTGGCGATCGGCAAGCTCCTGGCCCGCTTCCCCTCGATCGAGCTCGCCGGCAAGCCGGAACGCGGCGGCCGCGCCCGCTTCCGCGGCTTCACCGCCCTGCCGCTTGCGCTGCGATAGGGGCGGGGCCGAGAGCGCCGGGGCTGAGAGCAGGCTTCGCCGAAAAGAGAGAGTGTGCGCCTCTCGACGCGGGCAATCCGATCCTACTGTGGTTCCACGTTGGAGAATTGATCGATCAGGTCATCCCGAACCTGAGTGCTTGAGAGGAATCCACGGTTCCAGAGGTGATAGGCTGCCGTTTGTGCGCCGACCCCGTACCTCACCAGTACATTCAGGAACCTCTCCGGCTCGGCATACGAATCGAGACCATGGGCGTCCTCTCCCAATGCTTCGCTGGGGAGTAAGAATTCCGCCGCGAAAGTCCCTGCTCGGCGCCGCGCCCAAGGCTGCGCAAAAGCTGTCGACGCAGCGCCTAGAGCGTCTTGGCGGTACGGATCCAACAGCAGATGTCCCAAGGCTCGAATCGACTCGAACCTCCGGCCCCAAGGCGTCGAGGTGCGGGGGGTACGATTGATGATCGCAGCAGCGCCACAACCGCGTCGAGACCCCGCCAGCATTCGTTCGTGAGTGCACTTGACATTGGAATCGATGAGGTTCACCCCGACTTCCCTCAACTGCCTGTCCACATCTCCGATTGGTTGGCCATTGAGGCCGAGATAATCCCGAAGACCTTGGGCGGCGAGATAGCCGGATGTCTCCGGATCGGAAGCGGGCCGCACCGCATCGAGCGCCAAAGCTCTCAGCTCCTCGGCAAAGCCAGTGGCAGATTGACTTTCACCATCAAGTCGCCAGACCAAGTCCCACACGGTGTCGGAAATTCTGGGTGGGAGGCCTCTCAGGACTTGAGTGATCACGCTGCCACCCGGATCCCTCTCGTCGGCGTGAAGGCCAAGCTTTTGCCGCAACTCGGCATCGTCGTGGGAGCCGGTCCGGCCACGCAGGACATCCGCCGGAATTCCGGTGTAAGCCTGTAACGCTCCAGAGAAATCCGGTATCGCTTCATGGAGCGGGTCTTCCCGGCTCACCCAAGGGTATACGTCGTCGAGTTCACTGTCCCGAAGCCATCGAGCGACGAAAGATACGAAGTCGGACAGAGTTTCTTCACCCTCGCTCCAGCCGATCGTCTGGCGACCGTCCACTGACAGAAATCGAGGAGCCGGAGAACCGGCGAAATCGGCCTGTGCCCATTCGATGAACAACCGGTCGCCGCCCCGGATCAAGGAAACGTTCGGCAAATGAGCGCCGTCCGCACCGGCGGCGAGAAAGTGCCGCGACCACCAAAGTTCGCGCGTATCCAGCCAGTCGTCTTCGCCGAATTCGGCGGGAGGCAGTGAATCTCCCCAGCGCCTAACGGTATTGCGTGATGAGATACCTAGGGGAAAGCCGCTGGGACGTTCCTCGAATTCGAGAAAGGTCCAGGATCGCACCAGCCAGTCCGCAATCGGGGCAAGCGGCACGTTGACTCCCTCGCGGACGGAGTCTGAACCGTCCAGGAGATTTCGGCAGATGTTTTCTCCATTGATCCAGAGGGACAGCCGGGCCCAAGCTGTGAATTCGGGAGGAAATCGGCGCTCCCAGGACGGCGAGAGTGGCTCGATACCGACTGCGAAGCTGTTTCGGTTTCCGATCAGCATCGTTATCCGAGCCTCTTTACCAGACTTCGGTACTCCGACTTGGAAATAGCACCCTGATCCCTGAAGTGTCGCAGAATCTTGCCCGGAACGTAGCTCGTAGGGTAGCCATGATACTCGAATTCGCCGTTTGCGACTCGTGTCATCTGGGCGGTGAAGAATTCCAGTCCCGACTCAGTGCGGCGTAGGGCGAATCGTCTGGATCCCGGTACGTCCTGGTCTTCAGCAACGGAATTTCGCAAGAGGTCGGTCCGCTCGCGGACAGTAATTCCCTTCGGACAGGGCGTCTTGTCGGGAGACCACGCGGGCGGTCCCGCCTCGGTAGTTTCGACTTTGTGCGCCGGGTTTGGAAAGTAACGCATAGATCTTCGTTCAAGTCCCAAGGGGAGCGCGGCGACAGGGGAGGGCGCAAACGACGCCAATGTGTGTGGCGCGGAGACCCCCTACCCGCCCAATCCCGCTCTCACACCACGACAGTCTGCGTGCCCACATATTCTCCAATCATGGCGGGGCCGCCGTCTTCGAGGAGCAAAGCGATGACTTCCCTGAGATTGGCGTTCAGTTCGTCGAGCGTCTCGCCCTGGCTGTGGGCGCCGGGAAAGCCGGGGACATAACCGACATAGAGCCCGGTATCCGGGCATCGTTCGACGACTGCGGTATAGGTTTGCATGGACGCGACCGCCCGCTTCGAATGGGCCGCCAGTCTAGACTTGGCTGGCGCCTGCCGAAAGCGGGAATGCGCCGGCACCGCTGGCGCGGCTTCACCGCCCTGCCGCTTGCGCTACGATAGCGCGGACGACGAGGGAGACCGGACATGCCGGACGGGACGCGCACCGCTTTCGGGGCGAGCCATTGGGGGGCGTTCACCGCCGAGGCGGTGGACGGCAGGCTGGTCGGCGTCACGCCGTTCGCCAGGGACCCCGATCCGGCGCCCTTCATCCGGGCCCTGCCCGATGCGGTCCACGCCGATTGCCGCATCGCCCGGCCCTCGGTGCGCAAGTCGTGGCTGGAGGGCGGGCCGGGCACCAACAACGCGCTCAGGGGCGTGGAGCCGTTCGTCGAGGTTGGCTGGGACCGGGCGCTCGACCTGGTGGCCGGCGAGCTCGAACGGGTCAAGCGGGAATACGGCAACGAGGCCGTCTACGGCAGCTCGGGCTGGGGCAGCGCGGGCGGGTTCCACGACGCGCGCGCCCAGCTCACCCGCTTCCTCAACCTGCATGGCGGCTTCGTCAACCAGGTCACCAATTACAGTTTCGGCGCGGCGAGCGTGATCGTGCCGCGCATCGTGGGCTCGATGAGCCCGGTGGTCGGCCCGGTCAACACCTGGCCCACGATCGTCGAGCATACCGGGCTCATGGTGGCTTTCGGCGGGCTGTCGCCCAAGAACGCCAACGTCAACCAGGGCGGCGTCGGCGCGCATGAGACGGCGGGCTGGCACCGCCGCGCCGTCGAGTCGGGGACCGAATTCGTCTGCATCGGCCCGATTCGCGACGACACCGCGGACGAGGTCGGGGCCGAGTGGCATGCCATCCGCCCCAACACAGACCTCGCGGTGATGCTGGGGCTGGCGCACACGCTGTTGAGCGAGGATTTGCACGACGCCGCGTTCCTCGCGCGCTACTGCACCGGCTTCGATCGCTTCGCGGCCTATCTGCTCGGCGAGGCCGACGGGATCGCCAAGGACGCGGGCTGGGCCGCCGGGATCGCCGCAATGCCGGCCGGGGCGATCCGCGGCCTCGCCCGCCGGATGGCGTCCTCGCGGACCCTGATCGCCGTGACCTGGTCGGTGCAGCGCGCCGACCACGGCGAGCAGCCCTACTGGATGACCGTGGCGCTCGCCGCCATGCTGGGCCAGATCGGCCTCCCCGGCGGCGGCTTCGGCTTCGGCTACGGCGCCATGAACGGGATCGGCGCGGCGACCCGGCAGGTCGCCCCGCCCAAGGTCCCGGTCGGCAGGAACCCGGTCGAGAGCTGGATCCCGGTCGCCCGGCTGGCCGACATGCTGCTCCACCCGGGCGGGGCGTACAGCTTCAACGGCGAGGACCGGCGCTACCCGGACATCAGGCTGGTCTACTGGTGCGGCGGCAACCCGTTCCACAAGCAGCAGGATCTCAACAACCTGCTCAAGGGCTGGGCGAAGCCGGACACCATCGTCATCCACGAGCCCTGGTGGACGCCGGCCGCCAAGCGCGCCGACATCGCGCTCCCCTGCGCCACGACGCTGGAGCGCAACGACATCGCGGCGTCCAATTTCGACCGCTTCGTGTTCGCCAGCCAGCAGGCGATCGACCCGGTCGGCGAGGCGCGCAGCGAGTACGACATCTATCGCGACCTCGCGGAACGGCTCGGCTTCGCCGATTCGTTCACCGAGGGCCGGAGCGAAATGGAGTGGCTGCGCCATCTCTACGACGTCTACCGCCAGCGCGTCGCCAAGGACGGGATCGAGATGCCGGGCTTCGACGCGTTCTGGGAAAAGGGCCATTTCGAGCTCCCGCAACCCGACGCCCCGCCGATCCCCTTCGCCGATTTCCGCGCCGACCCGCAGGCGGCGGCGCTCAACACCCCGTCGGGCCGGATCGAGATCTGGTCCGAGACCATCGCCGGGTTCGGCTACGACGACGTCCCCGGCCATCCGACATGGATGGAGCCGGTCGAGTGGCTCGGCAGCGAGAAGGCGGCGCGGTTCCCGCTCCATCTGGTCTCGAACCAGCCGCGCGCGCGGCTCCACAGCCAGCTCGACTGCGGTTCGGTGAGCCGCGCCGCCAAGGTGGCCGGGCGCGAGGCGATGCGGATGAACCCCGGGGATGCCGCCAGCCGGGGCATCGCCGAGGGCGACGTCGCCCGCGTGTTCAACGACCGCGGCGCCTGCCTCGCCGGCGTCGTCGTCTCGGACGCGATCCGCCCCGGGGTGGTCGAGCTCGCGACCGGCGCCTGGTTCGATCCGGTCGATCCGGCGATTCCGGGCAGCCTCGAGAAGCACGGCAACCCCAACGTGCTCACCATCGACAAGCCGACCTCGACGCTGACCCAGTGCTGCGCGGCGCAAACCGCCCTCGTCGAGGTGGAGCGGTTCGACGGGCCGGTGCCGGAAATCACCGCCTTCGCCCCGCCCCCCATCGTCCAGGCGTGAATATCCTCCTCGTCTTCGCCCATCCCGGCGCCGACAGCCTGAACGCCGCGCTCCGCGACCGCGCCATCGAGGCGTTGCGGCGGGCGGGGCACAGCGTCGATCTCTGCGACCTCTACGCCGAGGGTTTCGATCCGGTGCTGACGGCGGGAGAGCGCGCGGCCTATTTCGACGAGGCCGCGAACCGGGCGCGCACGGCAGGCTATGTCGAACGCCTGTTCTCGGCCGAGGGGCTGGTCTTCGTGTTCCCGACCTGGACGCTCGGCCCGCCGGCGATCCTCAAGGGGTTCTTCGACCGGGTGATGGTCCCCGGGGTCTCGTTCCGCCAGGACGAACGCGGCCGGTTACACCCCAACCTGCGGCACATACGCTCATTGGCGGCGATCGTCACCTACGGGCGCGACCGGCCGATCCTCCGCTGGTTCGGCGACCCGCCGCGCAAGATGTTCACCCGCTACATGCCCTGGTTCCTCGCCCGGCGCGCGCGGGTGCGCTACCTCGCGCTCTACAACCTGCACAAGCCCGCGCCCGCGCGGATCGAGCGCTTCATGCGGCGCATCGACCGGGAGATGGCGGGGTTCGGTAGTTAAGAGGCACAGCTTGACCCGGTAACCGCTGGAGAACGAAGCCAACTACGACGCGGCGTTGGCGGCAATCGACCGCTTGATGGGTGCCGCGCCGGGCACGCCGGAGAGCAGCGAGCTCGATGCGCTCGTCACCCTGGTGGAAGCCTACGAAGCGAAACACTGGCCCATCGAAACGACCTGAAAGGTGTCGCTGCGGGCCGCGGGCCAAGGCCTGGCGGCGCCTTCCCGCACGACGACCGCGAGCCGGTTCATGCGACCTGCCGCGATGTCGAGGTCAGGGAGACGTCGAGCCGCACCAGGTCGTAAGGCACGCGCGGCACCAGCGTGCCGCGCTTTCCGGCCTTCAATTCGACGAGCCCGTATTGCGACATGGTCTTCAGAGTGCGCGAGAGGTTCGACTTGTTTCGCCCGGAGATCTGCGCAAGCCGAGTGAGAGAGTCCGGTTCCTCGCGAGCGATCAGCGCAAGAAGCTCGCGATTGCGTTGGGAGAGTACCTTGGCGAAGCTCTCCACCGAGGTGAACCAGACCTTCGGTTCGCCCGTGGCGGGTCTGTGTTCGCCGCGGGCGATCGCCAGGCTCCGCGCCTTCATCTGGTCGTAACCGGCGATGCCGATCGTCAGCGTCTTCATGAGATCGACCCCCTGTCCTTCAGGACCGCGTCCACCTCGCTCCAAAAGTCCTGGAGCAGCGTGGCCGCATCCGCGTAGTCGTATGGCCGGATGCTCTTCAGCCGGTGCCGATGATCGCTCTCCGCGCGCGTCCGCGTTCCCGGGCCGCGCCGCTCCCTCACCGGATGGGCGTTGTCGAACCCGACCAGCCTCGTACCATCCGGCGCGTGCAGCGTGAGAGAATAACTCAGCCCGTGCGGGCGTTCCGGAGTTACCTCGGTTCTCAGCACCACGAACTTCACCCAGTGTCCGGCTTCGTCCACGAACAGCGTCAGGCCGTGCAGGTCGAGCAGCGTGTCGAGACCCGGTTCCCGGTCCGGCGGCGGCATGCCGACAAGTTATCACCTTCTGATAACCAGCAAAAGACAGGAGCCGAACCGTCTGTCCGCAGGCCGTCGGGCATTCACACCCGAATCGACAGCCAGATCGCGAGCCGCGAGCCGGTCTTCACAGCGCGGGTGAGGAGGTCGTAGCCCGGCGCACCGTGCGCCTCGTGGGCGACGGCGAGGTCGCGGTGCTCGATCTCGTCGGCGCGGAATTCGTCGATGGTGGCGCGGAGTTCGGCCTCGTCCTCGCCGAGCGCGGCGGACTGCTCGGCGTAGTGGCGGTCGATCACCTCCTCGATCGCCTCGGTGCAGGCCATCGCGGCGCGCTCGCCCATCAGCGCGGTCGCCGCGCCGAGCGCGTAGCCCGCGACATGCCAGAGGGGCATCAGCGCGGTCGGGCGGATTCCGCGCTCGGCGACCAGCGCGTCGAAGGCCGCGAGGTGCTCTTCCTCCTTGGCGGCCATCTCGTCGACCGCATCGGCCGCGGCGCCCCGGGGAAGGAACGCGCGCTGCCCGGCATAGATGCGCACCGCGCCGTACTCGCCGGCCTGGTCGACGCGGATCATCCGGGCGAGGGTCTCCTCGCGGTCGGGATCGCCCGGCAGCCTGTCCTCGGCGGTCATGCGGGGGGCATCGCTCACGCGGGCCGCCTCCATGACCGCGCCGCCAGGAAAAGACAGCCCGCCGCCAGCGCGGCCGACGCGATCAGGTTGAAGCCTGCGAGCGAGATCCCCATCAGCGACCATGGTACCTCGTCGCAGCGCACGACGGGGGCCGCTTCGAGCTGGCGCTTCAACTCCTCGATGGTAGTCGCGTCGATGGCGGCGGCCGAGCAGCCGGCGGGGCCGCGGAACCAGCCCTCCTCCACCCCGAGATGGTAGAACGCGACCGCCCCTCCGACCGCGAAGGCAAGCCCGCAGAGCGCGACCGCGGCCGAGCGCGCGGCCGGGCGGCGGAGCGCGGTCAGCGCCACCAGCGAGAGCCCGATCGCCGCCGCGTAGGGCCAGCGCTGCCAGAGGCAGAGCTCGCAGGGCGCGAGCCCGCCGACATATTGCGAGGCGAGCGCCGTGGCGAGGATCAGGGCGCTGGCGGCGAGGATCGCCGCCGGGGCGGATTTTTCGATCGCGGTCACAGGGCGTAATTGGCAATCGCGAAGCCGCCAAGCAAGAGGACGGCGAAGACCGCGGTCACCAACCCGAGCCGGCGTTCGATGAAGGCGCGGATCGGCGGCCCGATCCAGTAGAGCAGCGCCGCGACGAGGAGGAAGCGCAGCCCGCGCGCGACGACCGAGGCGGCAACGAAAACCGACGGATCGAGCCGGGTCGCGCCGCTCGCGATGGCGACCAGCTTGTAGGGGAAGGGGGTGAAGCCGGCGCCGAACACGATCCACGCGCCCCATTCGTTGTAGCGCGCGCCGAACGCGGCGAAGGCCTCTCCGTATCCGTAGAAGGCGAGAATCGGCCGGGCCGCCGCCTCGAACAGGAAAAGCCCGATGGCGTAGCCGAACGCCCCGCCCGCCACCGAGGCCGCGGTGCAGATCGCCGCATAACGCCACGCCCGGTCGCGCGCCGCCAGCACCATCGGGATCAGCAGCACGTCGGGCGGGATCGGGAAGAACCACCCCTCGACGAAGGCCACGCCGGCAAGCGCCCACACCGCGCCCCTGCGCCCGGCGAGCCCCATCGTCCAGTCATAGAGGCGTCTCAGCACGCCGCGACTATAGCCCCGGAAGGGCGAAATCGTTGAGACGCGCGAGAATTTGCTGCACAGTGCGGCACGGAACGCGGGTGTGGCGGAATTGGTAGACGCGGCGGCCTCAAAAGCCGCTGTCCGCAAGGACTTGCCGGTTCGAGTCCGGCCACCCGTACCAGCTCCCGGCGGGCAAACCCACTATTTGACTGGCTATTCTGCCCCGGCCCGCAGCGGCTACGGGTTTGCAACTGCCGATTGTAGCAGTGCGTCCAAGCCTGGGTTCCTGACCATTTACGGCATTGACTCGATAATCTAGATGAACTAGATTTACTCTAAGCTGTCTAGACATCTTCGGAGATGGACCCATGACCGACATCGCATTGGTGACCAACCAAGACCAAGCGATCAGAAACATTTGGCAATACCAAGCCGAACTTGCAGACGAGCGACTCGGCGGAGAATTGAAAAGGCTGATGTCGTACGTGCACGCATGGTATGCGGCCAGACCGGCTGGCGGACAGTGGCTGTTCGCGCCATCCAAGTTCGTGGGATATGCCGACAACACGGCCGAAGCGTATTTTCGTGAGCGGCATGCGAGGGATGGCCGGATAACCGAACCGGTCCTCCGCCGATGGTTTCACGTCGTCGAGCCGGGCAGTTCCCGCGCGGACGCGCTGGACCGGGCGCTCCGCGACTTTCTCAGAGGCTACGGGCATTCCGGTCCGCGCAAGGGCGCCCGAATTTGCGTGCCGGCAGGGGTTCTGGACGATGTCGCCGAACCTCCGGATATCACGGCCCGGATCGGCATAGATCCCGCGATCTGCGGCGGGCGCCCGCACATTCGTGGAACCAGGGTCCGGGTTTGCGACATCCTGCAAATGATGGCGTCGGGCGTGTCGAAGGACGTCATGCTGGCCGACTACCCCTATCTGAGCGAACAGGACGTCAGGGCTGCCCTCGCCTACGGGGCTGCCGCAATCGACCATCGCATTGTCCCCGCCGCCTGATCCGTGCGCTTCCTGATCGATGCGCAGTTGCCCCCCAGCCTCGCCCGGTGGCTGTCGAACAGGGGCCATAGCTGCGATCACGTGAACGACCTCGGCCTGGGCGCCGCGACAGACGACCTCATTGAGGCCTTGGCGCGAAAGAAGGGTGCCGTCATTTGGTCCAAGGATGCCGATTTTGCCGAGCGGGCCCGGCGCGCGCCGGGCCTGCGGGTGGTCTGGCTACGTTTCGGCAACACGTCTACAGACGCCCTCCACGACCGGCTGGCCGCTCAATTCTCCGATATCGAATCGGCTCTGGCGGGTGGAGAGGTTCTCGTGGAAGTCCGTTGAACGGTCGCGGCCTGGTTTCGGTCCCCACGCCCCGGCTCGATTGTTCCCCCCGTCCCGTTCCCCTACACTCGATCCGCCCACAGGACAGGATGCGCGCGATGAAGGTCTTCCTCTTTCATTTGATGCCCTACGCCTATCTGGACCTCGACTACGACAAGAAGTACCGCTCGGCCTGGGTGGTCCTGCCGAACAGCTATTTCGACCCCAAGAAGGGGCACGAGCTCTACAACCGCTATCTCGACGAGCTGGAATACGGCGAGGAGCTCGGCTTCGACGGGCTCTGCGTCAACGAGCACCACCAGAACGCCTACGGCATCATGCCGTCCCCCATCGTCACCGCGTCGGCGCTGGCGCGGCGTACCGAGCGGGTCAAGATCGCCATCGTGGGCTCGGCCTTCGGCATCCGCGAGCACCCGCTGACGCTGGCCGAAGAGCATGCGATGATCGACTGCATCACGGGCGGGCGGCTGATCAGCGGCATGGTGCGGGGCATCGGCTGCGAGTACTACTCGATGGGCGCCAACCCGGCCTTCTCGCATGACCGCTTCCACGAGGCGCACGACCTGGTGATCCGCGCCTGGACCGAGGAAGGGCCGTTCTCCTTCGAGGGCGAGCACTACCATTTCGAATACGTCAATCTGTGGCCGCGCCCCTACCAGGAGCCGCACCCGCCGATCTGGTGCCCGTCCCAGGGCTCGACCGAGACCATCGAGTGGACCGCGCATCCGGACCGCAAATACACCTATCTCCAGACCTACAGCCCGTTCCGCGCGGTGAAGCGGTTCATGGACGCCTATCGCGACAAGGCCAGGGAACACGGCTACGAGGCGAGCCCCGACCAGCTCGGCTGGCTGGTGCCGATCTACGTCGCCGATACCGACGAGCAGGCGCGCGACGAGGCGAGGCCCCATATCGAGGCCTTCGCCAACAAGTTCCTGCGCAACCCGCCGGAGATGCTGCTGCCGCCGGGCTACACCTCGATCGCCTCGCTCAAGAACGTGCGCAAGCACAAGTCGAGCCTGAGCCGGAGCCAGACCGTCGAGTCGCTGATCGAGGACGAGGTGGTGGTGATCGGCAGCCCCGACACGGTGCGCGAGAAGCTGCTCGACTGCCAGCGCCGGGTGGCGCTCGGCAACGTGCTCGCGCTCTGCCAGTTCGGCACCCTGCCGGCCGACCTCACGCGCAAGAACATGGAAAAATTCGCCGCCGAGGTGATGCCGACGCTGCAGGCCTCGCATATCGAGCAGCCGGAGCTCGTCGCGGCCGAATAGCAGAGCGCCCGCGCGGCGCCGGTCCGCGATGACCGCGAACGGGATCGGCGCCCCGGTTGTCCGGGCGGACGACCGCCGGCTGCTGACCGGCGGCGGGCGCTATCTCGACGACATCGCGTTCCCCGGGCTGGCGCATGGCGTCGTCCTGCGTTCGCCCCACCCGCATGCGGCGATCGCCGGGATCGACACGGCGGAGGCCGCGCGGATGCCGGGCGTGCTCGCGGTCCTGGACGGGCGGGGCTGGGACGCCGACGGTCACGGCTTCCTGCCCTGCGAGGACAAGCGCAGCCGGCCCGACGGCACGCCGATGATCGACCCGCCGCGCCCCGCGCTGGTCCGCGACCGGGTGCGCTTCGTGGGCGATCCGGTCGCCTTCGTCGTCGGCGAGACCGTGGAATGCGCCATGGACGCGGCCGAACGCATCGCCGTCGAGTACCGGCCGCTGCCTTCCGTTACGACCACCGAACAGGCGCTTGGCGCGGACGCGCCGGCGGTCTGGACATTCTGCCCGGACAACGTCGCCTTCGCCCATGAGGAGGGCGACGCGGCGGCGGTCGCGGCGGCGCTCGAGAGCGCGCCGCATGTGATACGCCGGCGCTTTGCGATCAACCGGATCACCGGGGCGATGATGGAGCCGCGCGGCTGCGTCGGTTTCTTCGACGCGCATGACGGCCGCTACACCCTCCATTCGGGCGTCCAGAACCCGCACACGCTGCGGCGCGATCTCGCGCAAGCGGTGTTCGGCGTGGCGGAGAGCCGGGTGCGCGTGGTGTGCGGCGACATCGGCGGCAGCTTCGGGACGCGCGGGCCCAACTATCCCGAGCTCGTCCTGGTGCTGTGGGCGGCGCGCAAGATCGGGCGCCCGGTCAAATGGGTGTCGAGCCGGAGCGAAGGGCTCGCGACCGACGACCACGCGCGCGAATGCGCGACCGAGGCCGCGCTCGCGCTCGACCGGGACGGGCGCTTCCTCGCGCTCCGGGTCTCGACCGACGCCAATCTGGGCGCCTACCTGTCGACCCGCGGGCCGCGCCCACCGGTCGGCAATCTCGGCACGCTCGCCGGGGTCTACCGCACCCCGGCGGTGCACGTCGCGGTGCGCGGGGTTCACTCCCACACCACCCCGACCTCGCCCTATCGCGGCTCGGGCGCGCCCGAGGCCGCCTTCGTGCTGGAGCGTCTGGTCGACCTCGCTTCCCGCGAGCTCGGCATGCCGGCGGCGGAGCTGCGGCTCATCAACACCGTCACGCCCGACCGCATGCCGTGGACCAACGCGCTCGGCTACGTCTACGATTGCGGCGACTTCCCGGCCAATCTCGGCCGCGCGCTGGACGAGGCCGACCATGCCGGGTTCGCGGCGCGCAGGCGCGAAGCGGAAGGGCGCGGCCGGCTGCGCGGCTTCGGCTTCGCCAATACGGTCAAGAAGACCTCGACCCCGATCGTCGAGACCGCCGAGATCCGGGTCGATCCCTCCGGCGGGCTGACCCTGATGACCGGCACGGTCGATCACGGCCAGGGCCATGCGACAATCTTCCGGCAGATATTGTGCGCGTGCCTCGGCGTCGCCGCCGGCGACATCCGCTTCGTCCAGGGCGACACCGATCTCGTCGCCCATGGCCGCGGCACCTTCAACTCGCGCTCGACCGCGATCGCCGGCTCGGCGATCCGCCTCGCCGCCGACAAGGTGATCGACAAGGGGCGGAAGATCGCGGCCCATCTGATGGAAGCGGCCGAGACCGACATCGCCTATGCGGAAGCGCGTTTCTCGGTCGCCGGGACCGACCGGTCGGTCACGCTCGCCGAAATCGCCGCCGCCGCCGCGGAGCCCCTCCCGCCCGGGCTCGAACCCGGGCTCGGGGCGCAGGCCTGGTACGCGCCGGAATACTGGAACTGGCCGAGCTCGGCCCAAATCTGCGAGGTCGAGATCGACCCGGAGACCGGCGCCGTCGAGATCGTCGCCTATGTCGGGGTCTCCGACGCCGGGCGGGTGATCAACCCGATGCTCTATGCCGGCCAGCTGCATGGCGGCATCGCCCAGGGAATCGGCCAGGCGCTGATGGAGGAGATCCGGTCCGATACGCAGACCGGCCAGCTGCTGACCGGCTCGCTGATGGACTACGCCCTGCCGCGCGCGGACGACCTCAGCGCCTTCGCGGTCGCGAGCGCCGGCATTCCCACCGCCTCCAACCCGATCGGCGCCAAGGGGGTGGGAGAATCGGGGCCGACCGGCGCGCTGCCGGCGACGATAAACGCCGTCGCCGACGCGCTCGCCGCGCGCGGGGTGGCGGATGTCCCGCTGCCCGCGACCCCGGAGCGCATCTGGCGGGCGCTGAACTTCCGGCGGGCGGGCGGCGGCGGGTGAACGGCCGCCACAACCCGGTCGTCGGGGTGCTCTGGATGTTCGGGGCGGCGGTCGCCTTCTCGGTGACGCTCGCGCTGGTCCGCCATCTGTCGGCCTCCTATTCGACTTTCGAGATCGTCGTCTTCCGCCTGGTCTTCGGGATCGCGGTGCTTCTGCCCTGGCTGGTCCGGGTCGGGCGGGCAGGGCTGAGGACGAACAATCTCCGGCTCTACGCCGCACGCGCCGCCTTCGCCTATTCGGCGATGTTCTGCGGCTACTACTCGGTGCGGCTGATCACCATCGCCGATTCGGTGGCGCTCCAGTTCACCCTGCCGATCTTCACCCTGATCTTCGCGGTAATCCTGCTCAAGGAGCGCGCCTACGCGCATCGCTGGATCGCGACCGTGCTCGGCTTCGTCGGCGTGCTGATCATCGTCCGCCCGGGATTCGCGGAGGTGAACGCGGGCGTCGCCATCGCGCTCGCCGCGGCGCTGCTGTTCGGGGTGGTGGACGTCTCGACCCGCTTTCTCGCGCGGGACGACCGCATTCGCACCATCCTGTTCTACGGCTTCGTCATGCAGGTGCCGATCGCCGCGATCCCGGCGGCGGTCACATGGGTGACGCCGACGCTCGCGGACATGCCCTGGATCCTCGCCTTTGCCCTGGGGGCGCTGAGCGCGCAAATCTGCATCACCAAGTCGCTCGCCGCGGCGGAGGCGAGCCTGGTCTCTCCGGTGCTCTATCTCCGGCTGCCGATGGTGGCGCTGTTCGGCTTCGTGTTCTTCGACGAGCTGCCGAGCGTCTGGACCTGGGCGGGGGCGGCGCTCTTGTTCGGCTGCACCTATTACTGCACCTGGCGCGACGCGCGCATGGTCCGCTCAGCCTGAGCCCTCGCCGTCCAGCATCGGCGCCGGCAGGATCTCGACCACCACGTTGAGGTCTCCGGGCGGCGCGCCGCCGATCCCGGGGAGCCCGAGCCCCTCGAAGGTGAGCGTCCGCCCGCTCTCGGTGCCGGGGGCGACGATCACCTCGACCCGCGCGCCGGTGACCAGATCGACCACCTTGCGGGTGCCCTCCTCCGCCTCCTTGACGGTGATGCCGACGGTCTCGGCGAGGTCCTCGCCCGGCAAGGCGAGCGAGGTGCTGGCGGCGCCGAACACCCGGCCGCGCCGGTTGCCGGCGATGTCGCCGAACAGGTCGATCGGGCGTTCGCCGATCCCGTCGTTGAAGTCGAACACGCCGTCGTCGGCGCCCCACGGCGCGCGCTCGGGCCCGAACCCGTCGGCGTAGCCGCGCCGCCAGCCGCCGGAATCGAACTCGGCCCGGCGCTCGGGATCGCTCAACAGGCCGTAGGCCTCGGTCGCCTCGCGGAACCGGTTGGCGGCCACCGAGTCGTCGGGGTTGGCATCGGGGTGAAGTTCCTTGGCGAGCGCGCGATAGGCGCGCTTGACCTCGTCCAGCGTCGCACCCGGCTCGATCCCGAGGACTTCGTAGGGGTCCTTCATGATGCCAGAATAGCACGCGTCGCCGCGCCGACGGGCTGCGGCTGGACGACAGGAGAAACACCCGCTACAGTTGTGCCATGAGCGCCGAGATCATCACCATGCTGGGCGGATTCGCGACCCTGCTTGCCTCGGGCGGTACGTTCGCGATGTTCATGTTCCGCCTGTTCTTGAGGCTCGAAAGCAGGGTGGATCGGCTCGAAGGCAAGGTCGACGATCTGGCCCGCGAGGTCTCGGAGATGCGCGGGGAGATCCGCGGGCGCTTCGCCGCGCAGCCGGCGGCGGGGTGATCGCCGGGCAGAGTCTCTGCCTATAGAGAAGCGGTCGCCACGAAATCGGTGCCATGAAGAAGATCACCGTCGAGGAAGGCGTGGGGGCGCGGCGTGGGAAGGACGAGTACGACCTCGCCATGGAGCGCATTCTGTCCAGGAAACCGCGCAAGCTGAGCTGGATCGACGGCCGCCCGCCTACGCGCGACGAATTGCATGACCGTGCCGGACTTCGTCGATCCTGCACGCCCGTCGAATAGTCCGGGTCCCACGGCACGCATGTCGCTAGCAAGTAGATTTGTCCGGTTTTGCTAGCACATCGATTGACCGCTTCTGTTGAGGTTGTTGGGCCTGTGGGGAAGTGGTCAGGCGCGGAGC